>Ga0137465_1000141_pt1 | contig 56963 bp, 49 predicted proteins | sample EasRivERMGT828_2_FD_104906 | JGI IMG/M metagenome (GOLD analysis project Ga0137465, IMG submission 104906) | Soil microbial communities from meander-bound floodplain in the East River, Colorado, USA - East River MetaG ERMGT828_2 | ecosystem: Environmental > Terrestrial > Soil > Floodplain ... | reverse complement strand
CTCCGAGAACTTTGCACCCACCTCACTGACACCGAAACCGTTTATCCAAACACCGACCTGCGGCTGATCTTCACGTTTTTGGGGCCAACCTGATTCCACGGGATCAGGATGTCTGAGCCAAGCCAAGCGTTTGTTCGGTAGGGCGACGCTGCTGCGCCGCCTGGCCGCGCAGCAGCGCGGCCCTACCCTTCCGCATCGGCCACAGAATTTCTGCAAACGCTATAGCTGTTTCATCGCGGCGTCCAAGGCCCCATAAAGCTGCTGCATGGTTGCTTCGGTCTCATCGCCCATGTTGGAGATGCGGAAGGTGGTTCCTTTGATTTTGCCGTAGCCGCCATCGATGAGGAAGCCTTGGTCCTTGACTAACTTTTGGAGTTTAGCCACATCCACCACCCGTCCGCCGGGCTTGGCGCCATTGTTAATGCAGGTGAGGGTGACGGATTCGTAACCGTCTTCCGGAAAGAGCGTGAATCCATGGCGCGCCGCCCAATCGCGAGTCATCTGCGCCAGCTTCAGATGGCGGGCAAAACGCTCCGCCAGCCCTTCCGCGAAAATATCTTCCAGCTTCGACGCCAGCGCATAGACGTGAGCGATGCTGGGAGTGCTCGGCGTCATGTTCTGCTCGGCATTCTTTTGGAACTCCACGAAATCAAAGTAGTAGCCGCGATCCCCACTCCTGGCAGCCTTGCTCAAGGCCGCCGGAGAACAGGTAAAAACCGCCAGGCCGGGTGGCAGCGCAAAAGCCTTTTGGGTTCCGGCCAGCAACACGTCGATCAGCAAGGCATCGAATTCAATTTTGATCGCGCTCATCGAACTGACCGCATCGACGATGAACATCACATCGGGGTACTTCTGCTTGAGCGCGGCAATCGGATACAGCGGGCTCATCGTGCCGGTGGAGGTTTCATTGTGAATGAGCGTCAAAGCGTCGAACTGCCCGCTGGCAAGCTTCGCATCGACGGCTTCCGCCTGAATGGGCGAACCCCAGGGCACTTGCAGCGCCTCCGCCTGCCTGCCGCAACGTTTGGCCACGTCCAGCCACTTGTCCGAAAATGCGCCGCACATGCAGCACAAGACTTTTTTGGCGACCAGATTGCGAAGGGCGCCCTCCATGACACCCCAGGCCGAACTGGTGCTGAGAAACACCAGTTGCTTGGTATAGAGCAACGCCTGCAACTGCGGCTGAATCCGGCCGTAAAGATCTTTGAATCCCTGTCCACGATGCCCGATCATTGGCGAGCAAAAGGCGCGAAAGGTTCTTTCGCTCACTTCGACCGGCCCGGGGATGTGCAGCTTAATGTGTCCCATAATTCAGAGCGGAAAAACTTTCACAAGGCCAGCGGGAAGGCAAGTGGAGTTTCGGCCCATGCGGAATTCGGACGGCAACTTTTGCTTGATTGGTATCCGTTGGGTTTGGCCGAACGTGGTAGCGCGTGATGCCCCTGAATTCACGCTCATGGGGACCCGGATCGCTGAAAATACTTTTGTCCAGCTAAGACTGTTTTTACGACTAAACAGGTAGTAGAAACCAAGTCGATGAGCGACCAGGCAGAACAGCTTTATGACCGCGCGAAAGCGGGAGATCCTGCGGCGGCGTCCGGTTTGATCACGCTCTACTACGAAAGGATTTTCGCCTATTTTCGACGGCTGTCTGGCAACGATGAGGATGCGCAAGATCTGACGCAGAAGACATTTCTGAAAGTGTGGTCCTCGCTGCGTTCTTATCAGAAACGCTCCAGCCTTTGCACCTGGATTCACGGAGTGGCCCACCATGTTTATGTCGATTGGCGGCGGAGCAGGGATTCTTCGCAATGGCAATCCGATGATTGGTGGCAGACGTGCATGGCTGATGGGCCGAATCCGTTTGAGGATGTGGCCGAGAAAGAATTGGCTCACCGCCTCTATTCCCTCGTCGAGCAATTGGAGGAAGGAAACAAACAAACCGTTCACCTCCATTATTACCAGGGATTGTCCCTCAAAGACACGGCTGAGGTCCTGGGTGTTGCCACCAGCACGGTGAAATATCGCCTGCGCGAAGCCTTGAATTTTCTGCGGTCACAAACAGCCGAACCGAAGTTTCGAACTTGATGACAACCTCAACGAACAACCATGCCTATGGGCCACTCCACTGAAAAAACTGAAGAGTTGCTGCGGAAGGCGCCCCGCTTGAAGGTGCCGGATGAGCTGCTGAATGAGCTTAAGAGGGACATCCGCCTGCCGCGAGACGGCGAACCGGGGCAGGCTCCGTTTGGAAGCGGGTCGTCGTTGAAACGCTGGCTGCCAGCGTTTTCATTTTCAGTGCTGTTGCTGGCTTGTCTTGTGGCGATTGCCGTCCAGTCAAGTTTGCTTTCGGAATTGCGCCGCGAAAACCAGGCGTTGCTGGCGGAAAGTCAAGACATCGCGCAACTGCGCCAGGAGAATCAGGAATACCACCGGTTGCGTGCGCAAAGCGAGCAGTTGGAGCAGTTGCGAAAAGACAACGTCGAACTTCAAAAACTCCGGAGCGAGGTCGCGCAACTTCGCGAGCAGACACAGCAGTTGACAATTCTGCGGGCGGAGAACCAACGACTCCTGGCGGAAAAGAAAGCGAACGAAAGCCGAACTGCCTCGGGAACGGAGGAAGACCCGTTTGGGGAAATTGGGGAAGCCAAAAAGAAAGCCCAATCGACCGCCTGCGTGAATAATCTCAAGCAGATTGGGCTGGGCGCCAGAATGTGGGCGAACGATCATAAGGATGTCCTGCCACCTGACTTCCTGGCGATGAGAAATGAGTTGAACACTCCGAAAATTCTCGTTTGCCCAGGCGACCACGCAAAAGTGCGGACAGCGAATTGGGCAGAATTCGGGCCCGCCAATCTCAGCTATGAATTTCTGGCCCCAGGAATTTCCGCGCGCGAGAGCCCCAATACCGTTATGACCCGCTGCCCACTTCACGGACACGTGGGCCTCCTCGACGGAAGTGTGCATCAGTCCAGCCCGAACTTCAAAATCATTCAGAAGGATGGCAAGTGGGTCATGGAGAGGGCTTCTTACGAATGAAGCTATTCAGGATTATCGCAGCGTGCGTGCTGGTGATTGCGGTTACCGTTGTCGTGGTTCAGAAGAGCGCCATCTCCAGGCTTCGCCAGGAAAACCGGAGCTTGCGCGCACAGAAGGAGGAAGGATTGCGGCTCGCCAACGAGAATGAACAGATTCCGGACCTTCGCGCTGGTGGCGAGGCGATTGATTCTCTTCGCGCTGCCAATCTGGAACTGCCGAAGTTGCGCAACGAAGTCCGCCAGTTGCGGGAGCAGAAACCGCAAATCGAAAAACTCCGCTTGGAAAATCAACGGCTCGCTTCGGCGGTCAAGGCCGCTTCTGACAAACCTCGCCGGTTGTCAGAACTGGAGGGTTACGTTGCCAGTGAGACATGGGCGAATGCCGGGTTCGGCAGTCCGGAAGCGGCCGCACAGACCTGGTTTTGGGCGATCCGTGGCGGTGATTGGAGACAAATTGCTGAGTGCTTCTCGCCTGAAGGAAGGAAGCAGTTTGAGAAAGACTTTGAGGGCAAGCCGGAGTTCGAGCGCGGGAAAGCCTTCAGGGAAGGACTGGCTCTGCTTCGCAGGGTCAAGGGTTTCCGAATCGGTGAGAAAAAGATCGTTGCGGAGGATAAAGTCGTCGTGGGCATACAAGTGGCGGCTGACGGCGAGATCCTCAAACTGCCATTGAGGCGCTTTGGGAACGAGTGGAAGCTGGACGAGGCCCCCTAGCTTGCGAAGCTGCCGCGGTCAAACACGCTTACGATTTAACATAGTCCTGTGCACGAAACCATTCGACCGCGTCCGCCAGCGCTTGCTTCGGCGACGTTTGGGGCAGGCCGAGCTCCCGGATTGCTTTGGCGGGATTGAAAAACATTTTGTAGCGCGCCATGCGGACGCCGGCCAGGGGAGCCTTGGGTGGTCGTCCAGTGAAACGTGAATGTGTTTCATCCAGGTAGGCGGCTGTGAGCGCGACGAAATACGGAATCTGAAATCGTGGCGGCGGCACTTCGGCAATCTCCTGCAAGACAGCAAAGGCCTCACGCATGGTCCAATTGCCGTCAGCGTTGCCCAGGATGTAGCGCTCCCCTATCCGCCCTTTCTCGGCCGCCAGGATGTGGCCGATGGCTACATCATGCACGTGCACCCAGTTCAAGCCGGTATCGAGATAGGCGGGCATTTGGCGGTTCAGGAAATCGACGATCACCTTGCCGGTCGGCGTGGGTTTCACATCGCGGGGACCGACCGGCGCGCTTGGATTGACAATCACCACGGGCGCCCCTTTGGCGGCCAGATCGCGGGCGACCAGTTCCGCTTCCCACTTCGAGCGCTTGTAATGGTCGCTCATCTGCGCAGGAGAGACAGGAGCCGTTTCGTCCGTGGGCGCCCACGTTCCGTTCAAGCTTTGCGGCAACCCGATGCAACCGACGGTGCTCGTATAAACAATACGCGAGCAGCCGGCCGCTGCCGCCGCTTCGATGACATGGCGCGTGCCTTCCACGTTGGACGCGTACATCGGAGCATAATCCCGCAGCCAAAGATGATAGCTTCCGGCCGCATGGAAACACCAATCACAGCCGCGCATGGCCGCCGTCAGCCGCGCCCGATTACTGATGTCCCCATCGATGCGGTCGACGCTGGCGCCGTGCAACCCGCGCAAATCGCTGCCGGCCCGCAAGAGCGCTTTGACCCGATGTCCGCGCGCCAGCAGTTCATGCACAAGATTGGCCCCGATAAACCCGGATGCTCCGGTCACAAAACAATTCATAAGAAGCGGAAATTGAAGTGATGGAATATGGCGTCGAATCGCCCATCGCCCATGCTCCAGCACTGCCATACTCCAGCCGCCCTCTAAACCCCCCGGTTTCAGCCGCCGATGAACAGCCTAGGGTTCAATGAGTTCAGGGTATAACTGAAATTAAATTCTGCTGCCAAGTAACAAGATGAGCCGGCGCCCGCGCAATCAGGAACGAAGGTTCAGAGGCACGAAGCCCTCAGGCAACCGGGAATGGTCCGCCGGATGCTTGACTTACGGGCGCAACTTGGGATAACTCTTCCAATTTTTTATGCCGAAAAAAGCTAGCGCGAGAAAGCGGCTGACACTCCGGGAGCAACGTGATCTGGATATCGAAATCAGTTTCATGGAAGGCGTGATCAGGAAGGTGCCCAAATATGTGGACGCCCTCCAGGTCCTGGGAGATGCCTACACTCGCCGCGGCAAATTTGTTGACGGCCTGAAGATTGACGAGCAATTGTCGGTATTGCGTCCGGGGGATCCAACCGTCCTTTACAACCTCGCGTGCAGTTACGCCCTCACCCGGCGGTACGAGGACGCTATCGCGGTGCTGTCTCGCGCCATCGATCGCGGCTATGACGATTTCAAGTGGCTCCTGCGAGACCCCGATCTGGCCAGCCTGCGGCGGCATCCCCTCTTCAAGACCATCCGGGAAAAGATCCGAAGGGTTAAGATCCAGGTGCAGTAAGCGTTTTCTTTTTGGGCGGCTGGCGTTTATTTTGCCCTCATGAACGTCACTGTGAACGGTCGCACCCAACACTACCGCACAGTCACCTTCGACAGTGTCACCAATGCGGTGCGCCTCATCGAACAGCGGCTTTTGCCCCACCAGTTCAAGGTAGTGACGACTTCTGATTTTCGCGCCACCGCCCGCGCCATTCGTGACATGGTCGTGCGAGGCGCGCCGGCCATCGCCTCGACGGCCGCTTACGGTCTGGCGCAGGGAGCGCTGGCCTTTCGTGGAAACGATCTGCGGAGGTTCGCGAAGCATTCGGAAAGCGTTTTCGCGGCCTTAAAGGCGGCCCGCCCTACGGCCGTGGATCCGGTGAACGCAATGATGCAAGTGCGCGCCGCGATGCAAGCCGGACAGAGCGTGGCCGAACGACAGCAACTGGCCCTGGCCGCCGCGGAGGAATTTGCCAGCCAGAGTGTCGAGGAATGTCAGGCCATCGGGCGGCGCGGCGCAAAGCTCGTTCGAGAAGGAACGCGCGTGCTGACGCACTGCAACGCCGGTTGGGTGGCTTGCGTCGATGTTGGCACCGCCACCGCCCCGCTGTATGAGGCCCAAGCGCGCGGGCGCAACTTTCATGTCTTTTGCGACGAGACCCGTCCTCGTTCCCAAGGAGCCACGCTGACGGCGTGGGAGTTGTCTCAACAAAAGATCTCTCATGAGATCATCGCTGACAGCGCAGCGGGGCGCCTCTTTCAGCGCGGTGAAATTGATCTGGTCATTGTCGGCAGCGACCGCACTTTAGGCCGCACGGGCGAAGTGGCCAACAAGATTGGCACCTACACAAAGGCGGTGCTGGCACGGCGGCACGGCGTCCCTTTTTATGTAACCATCCCGCTCTCGACCATCGATTGGAGCTTAAGATCGGGACGGGATATTCCCATCGAAGAGCGAGACGAGAACGAAGTGCTGGGCGCCTGGGGTGTGGCCGGCAACGGCACGCGCGAATACGTGCGGGTGGCCAATCCTTCCAGCAGGGCGCGGAATCCGGGTTTCGATGTTACTCCTGCTGAGTTGGTGACAGGCATCATCACCCCCCTGGGAATTTTTCGCCCCGAGGAATTGTGGACGCACCGGTCCAAACTAAGGGCGAAGTGAGAACAGGTGGCCACAGAGACACGGAGACACCGAGCGAATTGGAAAAAGAATTTCTCTGTGCCTCGGTGTCTCTGTGGCCAAAAGGTGTTCTACCCTTCTTCAAAGAGAGTTGCAGACTTTTGCGGAAAGCCTTGGTAAGGTCGCCTCCCACCTATGGCAACCATCGCGATTCTCGGCACCATGGACACGAAGGGCGAAGAACACGCCTTCGTCGCAGAGCAGATCCGGCAGCGTGGACATACCACCCTGGTCATCGATACCGGCACATTGGAGCCGCCAAAACTCAAGGCGGACATCACGAGGCTGGATGTTGCGGCCGCGGCGGGAGTCGATTTGGCTGCGCTCGTGACAAAGCGCGATCGTGGTGAGGCGGTCAAAGCCATGTCCGAAGGCGCGCCGATTGTCCTGGCTCGTCTGGTGCAAGAGAAGAAAATCGATGGCGTGATTTCCCTTGGCGGCGGCGGGGGGACAGCGATTGCCACGGCCGCCATGCGCGCCTTGCCGATTGGTTTTCCCAAGCTGATGGTGTCAACGCTGGCCAGTGGCAACACTGCTCAATACGTCGGCGTGAAAGACATTGTGATGTTTCCGAGCATCGTCGATGTGGCGGGGCTTAACCGCATCTCACGCCAGATTCTCACACGGGCGGCAGGGGCCATTTGCGGCATGGTGGAAGTTGGAGTTCAAGCTTCAGCTCGCCCGGATGCAGACACGCTAAAGCGCGAACTCCAACCCGACAAGCCGGTCATCGTTGCCAGTCAGTTCGGCAACACGACCGATTGCGTCAATCACGCGCGCCAGATTCTCGAAGCAGCGGGTTACGAAGTTCTTGTCTTCCACGCCACCGGCACCGGTGGACGCACGATGGAATCGTTGATCGAATCGGGCATGGTCGCGGGCGCGCTGGACATCACGACGACCGAATGGGCGGATGAATTGCTGGGCGGCATTTTGAATGCCGGTCCCACGCGGCTGGAGGCTGCGGCAAAGCACGGCGTTCCTGCCGTCGTTACGCCCGGTTGCCTGGATATGGTCAACTTCGGTCCGCCAGAGACGGTGCCGGCCAAATTCAAAGGCCGCACCTTTTACCAGCACAATCCCCAGGTGACCTTGATGCGCACAACCCCGGACGAATGCCGGCAGCTCGGTAAAATTCTCGCGCAGAAACTGAATCAGTCAGTCGGTCCAGTGACCGTACTGATTCCCTGGAAGGCCATCAGCGTCATCAGCGCGCCGGGCCAGAAGTTTCATGATCCAGAGGCAGACAAGGCACTCTTTGAAGCGCTCAAATCCAGTCTGCGAAAAGATATCGAAGTCATCGAAATGCCATGCGCCATTAACGATCTGCAGTTCGCCGAGGCTTGCGTCAGAGCGCTGTTGAAAAATATTTCCGGGAAATAAAACTGGCGCTCCGTCGCCCGGTCGAATGATAGGATTGGTCACACGAGCCCCAACAGGGGCAGGTCTGCTCAACGCTTCTGAAATGATTTCGAGGCCGACTTCTGCACCGGGATTTTTTTGAAGCGCCGGGTCAGGTTTGTCAGCGAGTCCTCCATGGCAAGTCGTTCCAGGCTTGAGGCGCCCACAAATCCCACCGCGTCGGTGTGTTCGTTGACATACGCGGCATCTTCAGGCGTGGCAATGGGGCCGCCATGGGACAGGAAGAAGATGTCTTTGCGGACGCGGCGCGCGGCCTCGATGATCGCCTGCACCTTATGGATGCTCTCCTTCATTGTGACCACGGCGCCTTTGACGCCAATGGAGCCTCCCACCGTCGTGCCAACATGCGCAATGATCGCATCAGCGCCTGCCTTGGCCATCTCAATGGCCTCGTCCGGCGTCGCCACGTAAACGATGCTGAAGAGATCCATTTTGCGGGCCAGCGCCACCATCTCGAATTCCTGCTTCACGCTCATGCCGGTTTCTTCGAGCACCTGCCGGAAAAGACCGTCCACAATGGTGTGAGTCGGGAAGTTGTTTACGCCCGAGAATCCCATTTCTTTGACTTGAAGCAACCAGTGCCACATGCGCCGGCGCGGATCGGTGGCGTGCACACCGCAGATCACGGGAATTTCTTCCACGACGGGCAATACTTCGTGCTCGCCGATCTCCATGGCGATGGCGTTGGCATCGCCGTAGGCCATCAGGCCGCAGGTGGAGCCTCGGCCCGCCATGCGAAAGCGGCCCGAGTTGTAAATGATGATGAGGTCCGCGCCGCCCTTCTCAATGAATTTGGCGCTGATGCCGGTGCCAGCCCCGGCGGCAATGATGGGCTGACCCTTCTTGAGTGTGTCACGCAATCGCTCGACGACTTCTTTGCGCGTGTACGGATTTCCTTTTCCGGTCCAGGGATTGGCCATAGGTTCGTTAAATCGTTATCAGGTTGAATCGTTAAATCAGGTCCGTGTTCGCTGAACTTTTGTCAGAGCACGCCTGAATTGCAACTCCGGAAACTTCTGGATTATGCACCGGCGCCGTTCCAACGATTCTGCGACTCCACCTTCCAACATGGCCACGTTTACCGTTGCGCATGCCAGGCGATTTCCGTAGCGTCTCACAGTTTTTCGCGCATGAAAATCTACGTGGACGGAAAATACTACGACCAGCAGAACGCCAAGGTTTCGGTGTTCGACCATGGCTTGCTGTATGGCGATGGCATCTTTGAGGGCATCCGCGCTTACAACGGGCGCGTGTTTAAGCTCAAGGAGCACATCGACCGGCTGTTTTATTCGGCGAAGGCCATCCTGCTGAACATTCCCATGCCGCATGGCGACATCATGCGAGCGGTCATCGAGACCTGCCGCAGAAACAAAATCCACGATGGCTATATTCGACTGCTCGTCACGCGCGGGGTGGGGAGCCTTGGTTTGAATCCTTACAAATGCAAGCGGCCGTCGGTCATCGTCATTGCCGATAAGATCCAGCTCTATCCGCCGGAGTATTACGAGCGCGGGCTGGATATCATCACGGTGCCGACTACCCGGAATCTGCACAGCGCTCTGAATCCGGCCATCAAATCGTTGAACTATCTCAATAATGTTCTGGCCAAGATCGAAGCCATCAACGGCGGATGCGAAGAGGCCATCATGCTGAACTCGGAAGGTTACGTGTCCGAGTGCACGGGCGATAATATTTTCATTGTGAAGGGCGGCCAGATGTTTACCCCACCGCTGTCGGCTGGCGCCCTCTACGGGATTACCCGGAGCGTGGTCATGGAGATGGCGCGCGAGGCCAGCATCAACGTGAGCGAACCAAACCTCACACGTTACGATCTGTTCAATGCGGACGAATGCTTTTTGACCGGCACCGGAGCCGAGTTGATTCCGGTGGTGAAGATCGATGGCCGCGTCGTCGGGACCGGAAAACCGGGTTCCGCCACCAAGAGCCTTGTCAAACGCTACCATGCTTTGACCCAGGTTTCGGGCGAGCCCATTTATGGCTAGGGCGTTCAACAGGATCTCCATGGGCTGGTCTGTGGTTCCGCAGAGAAAGGTTCCCTCTTGGGCTGAATTATGCTAAGAACATTCACGGCAATGAGACTCAGGCCTGTCTTGACTTACAGAATCAGAGGGCTGATATACGAATAGCCGCATATGTTGTGTTGTATTTGCAAAGAGAAAGAAGCGAAAGTCCACCTGACCCAGATCGTAGGGGAGAAGATGCAGAAAGTGGATCTCTGCGAGGAATGCGCCAAGCACAAAGGTGTTAATGATCCGGCAGGGTTTTCCCTGGCCGATCTGTTGCTGGGCCTGGGAGCTTCCCAGGAAATGGAACAGGCCGCCGGCGGACCGGAAATCAAGTGCCCCGGTTGCGGCTTTACGCAGGCGGATTTCAAGAAGGCGGGCCGCCTGGGCTGCTCCGAATGCTACGTGACTTTCGCCGATGGTTTGGAGGCTTTGCTCAAGTCGATGCACAAGGGCACCAAGCACGTGGGCAAGATCCCGCAAGCCCTGCAGCAAAGCCGCGATTTGTCGGAAAAACTGAAATCGCTGCAGAAGAAACTGGATAAGGCGGTGGCGGAGGAGGATTTCGAGCAAGCCGCCGTCGTCCGGGACGAAATGAAAGTGATGAAAGACAAACTAGGCGACCTGGCAACCCCCTGAATCGAATGAGCATTCATGAATTCCTCGTTTCTCCGGCGGAGATGGCGCGACGCGAAGGTCCGCACAATCGGATCGTCATGTCCAGTCGCGTCCGGCTGGCGCGCAATCTGAAAGGCCTGGCCTTTCCGGGCTGGGCCAAGAAAGTGGAGCGAATCAAAGCTCTGGAAATGATCCGTCCGGCGGTGGAAGCACTGCCGCAGCTTGGCGGCGCTTTCTCGCAATCGATGGATAACATGACGGTGCTGGAGAAAAACATTTTGGTGGAGCGCCACCTCATCAGCCGGGAGCATGCGGCCAAAACTGCGGGCAGCGGACTGGTCTTCAACCGCGAGGAATCCCTTTGTGTGATGATTAACGAAGAGGATCACCTGCGGATGCAGGCCTTGCGGCCGGGTTTGCAGCTCAAGCAGGCCTGGGCCACCATCGATCAGATCGATTCCAAACTGGAAAAGAGGTTGGAGTACGCCTTTTCCACGAACTTGGGCTATCTCACCGCCTGCCCAACAAATCTTGGCACCGGCATCCGTGTCAGCGCCATGTTGCACCTGCCAGGACTGGTCCTGGCCGAGCAGATCAATCAGATCATCCAAGCCGTGAACAAGCTTGGCTTGGCGGTGCGCGGACTCTACGGCGAGGGCACCGAAGCGCTGGGCAATGTTTTTCAAGTGTCCAACCAGATGACCCTGGGCGAATCCGAGGCCGATATCGTCGAAAAACTCAACAAGGTGCTTTCTCAGATCATCGAGCATGAGGAAAATTCCCGATCCACACTGGTGGAAAAGAAACCCAAGGCAGTCTATAACCACATTGGGCGCGCTTACGGCACTTTAGCCAACGCGCACAGCATTTCTTCCAAGGAGACGATGAATCTGCTCTCGATGATGCGGCTGGGAGTCGATTTGGGGTTGTTCCCGGATTTGGAGCGCTGGCTGGTGGACGAATTGTTCATTGTGACTCAGCCGGCGCATCTGCAGAAGCTGCATTCCGAAAAGCTCAGCGCCGAGGAGCGCGACCTTTTGCGGGCGGACATGCTCCGGGAACGCCTGCGTGACGTCAAACGGCCCAAACCCAGGCCGAATGCACCCACGATGCTGCCGGAGAAGTCCAGTAACTGATTAGGCTCCTTCCCCAGGCGCCAGAGTTGGAGTCCAGCGTTCTGCAGCGCCGTTGCTAAAAGTTTTCGAGTGCATTGAGGGGAAAGACAGATTAAGCTTTCTACAGGACGCGGCAGTCACAGCGAGCGAGTGAAATCTGCGGAAGCTTGGCCGGGTGTCGTCAGGGCTGCGATGCATCAGATGGCAGGGACAATGCTGGACAAACTTCCCAGCTAGTACATTTATAGGTGCGTATGAGCGACGAAGCCATGAACAATTTCACGCCCCGCGCACAGCAAGTGCTGGCGCTGGCGCGCAAGGAAGCCGACCGGTTTAACCACAACTTTGTCGGTACCGAACATTTACTCCTGGGGCTAATCAAACTCGGCCAGGGCGTCGCTGTGAACGTCTTGCAAAAGCTGGGGCTCGACCTCGAAACCGTCCGCATGGAAGTCGAAAAGCAAGTCGGCACCGGCCCCGACCAAAAGATGATAGGGAACATCCCCTATACACCTCGGGTCAAAAAGGTGCTGGCTCTTGCCGCCAAGGAAGCCAAGGCGCTAAATCATACTTACGTAGGCACCGAGCATATCCTGCTCGGCCTGCTGCGCGAAGGGGACGGTGTGGCCGCGCGCGTCTTGAAAAACCTCGATGTCGATATCGAGCAGACTCGCCAGGAGATTTTGAAAGAGCTGGACCCCAACTTCACCGCCCAGGAAGATCAGCCCGCTTCCGAAAGCGGCGGCAGCACCGAGAAAGTCCCCGAAAAGAAGGGCGAAATCAAAACTCCGGCGCTCAAAGCCTTTGGCCGCGATCTGACTGAAATTGCGCGCAAAGGGGAAATGGACCCCGTCATCGGGCGCAAAAACGAAATCGAACGGGTCATTCAAATCCTCTGCCGCCGCACCAAAAACAATCCCGTGCTGCTGGGCGAGGCCGGCGTTGGCAAGACGGCTATTGTCGAAGGTCTCGCTCAGGAGATTGCCAAAGGCAACGTGCCTGAACTGCTGCGCGACAAGCGGGTGATCACGTTGGATTTGGCCTTGATGGTTGCCGGCACGAAGTATCGCGGCCAGTTCGAGGAGCGCATCAAGGCGGTCATGGACGAAATTCGCCGGGCCAAGAACATCATTCTCTTCATCGATGAGTTGCACACCATCGTGGGAGCGGGCTCTGCGGAAGGCACCATGGATGCCTCGAACATCATCAAGCCGGCTCTCAGCCGCGGCGAGATGCAATGCATTGGCGCCACAACGCTCAATGAGTATCGCAAGTACATCGAGAAGGACGCCGCCTTGGAGCGCCGTTTCCAGAGCGTGAGGGTGGAAGCCCCCTCCATTGAGGAGGCCGTCTTGATTTTGAAAGGCCTGCGCCCGAAATATGAGGAGCACCACAAGGCCGAGATTACCGATCAAGCCGTCGAAGCTTCCGTCAAACTCTCCGACCGCTACATCACCGATCGTTATCTGCCCGACAAGGCCATTGACCTGATGGACGAAGCAGGGTCGCGCGCTCGCATCGGGGCCATGACCCGTCCGCCGGAGCTCAAAGAAATCGAGGCCGAGATTGAAGAGATCAAAACGCGCAAGGAGAAGGCTATCAAGGAACAGGATTTTGAGGGCGCCGCGGCCATGCGCGACAAGGAAAAGCACGCCAAGGAAAAGCTGGACTCGGTGATGAATGCCTGGAAATCCAGCCGCGAAGAAAAACGCGTGAAAGTGGATGAAGACGACATTTTGCAGGTGGTTTCCAAGTGGACCGGCATTCCCCTCAAACGAATGGAGCAGGACGAAGCGCAACGCCTCCTCGCCATGGAGACCGAAATGGCCCGCGTGGTTGTTGGGCAACAGGAAGCGGTCTCGGCGATTTGCAAAGCGCTGCGCCGGTCGCGCGCGGATTTGAAGGATCCCAAGCGCCCCATCGGCACCTTTGCGTTGCTCGGACCGACGGGTGTTGGCAAAACGCTGCTGGCAAAATCACTCGCCGAGACCATGTTTGGCGACACCAAGTCGCTCATTCAGCTCGACATGTCCGAGTACATGGAACGGCACAATGCTTCGCGCATGGTCGGCTCACCGCCAGGTTACGTCGGTTATGAAGAGGGCGGGCAGTTGACCGAGCAGGTGCGCCGCAAGCCTTATTCCGTCGTGCTCTTCGACGAAGTCGAAAAGGCGCATCCGGATGTGATGAACATGCTCCTGCAGATTCTGGAAGAGGGCAAGCTTACCGACAACGTTGGCCGGGTGGTCAATTTCCGCAACACGATCATTCTGATGACCTCAAATGTGGGCGCGGAAACGATCAAGAAGAATTCCACGCTGGGGTTTTCACCGATTAGCGATCAAAACAGTTACGAGAAGATGCGGGAGAAAATCATGGACGAGGCCAAGCGGCTGTTCCGTCCGGAATTCCTCAATCGCCTGGACGACATCATTGTCTTCCGCTCGCTGACCAAGGCGGATCTCGTCCAAATCCTGGATCTGGAGATTGGCAAGGTGATGGAGCGGCTCAAGAGCAAGAAGCTGCAGCTTCGGCTCGACGAGAAGGCCAGGGATTATCTTGTGGACAAAGGTTACGATCCCACTTACGGCGCCCGTCCGATGCGCCGGGCGGTGGAGCGCTTCCTGGAAGATCCGCTGGCCGAAGAAATCTTGAAAAACAACCTGCACGAAGGTGAGCCAGTGCAAGTAACCGTGGACAAGGACAAGCTGCTGTTCTCACAAAGCTCGCCAGCCGCCGGAGCGCTTTCCAGCTAAGCGTATCGCTGCCAGGACGTCGGCCGCAGTCGAGGTCTCCCGAGCGCGGCGGTCGGCGCAGTTCAGGAAAGGAGCGCGGACGTCTCGTCCGCACGAACCTGCAAATGACCGTATTCAGCAGCGATTGCCTCAGGCGAAACCCTTTCACCAAACAGTGAGTTCGCTTGGGCGAAAGGCATTTGCCGCAAGCGGCCCGCTCCTATTCGGGCGGACGAGACGTCCGCGCTTCTGGGCCCACAATTCCATTGCCACGAATTCCTGAATCATTAGCATCCCCACTCCCGCTCAACTGGCGGGCCAATTGAATCCATGAAGAGCTATGACATCGCGGTTATCGGCGGCGACGGCACGGGACCGGAAGTCACTCGCGAAGCCCTTAAGGTGGCGGAAGCCGCCGCCGGCAAGTTCGGTTTCAAACTCGACTGGCAGCACTACGACCTCGGCGGCGACCGTTATCTGAAAACCGGCGAAGCACTGCCCGACAGTGCCGTCAACGAGTTGCGCAAATTCAAGGCGATCTACCTGGGCGCGGTAGGCCATCCGCAGGTCAAGCCCGGCATTTTGGAGAAAGGCATTCTGCTGCGGCTGCGCTTCGAGTTGGAGCAATACATCAATTTGCGTCCGGTGAAGTTGTATCGCGCGGCGGACTGTCCGATCAAAGACAAAGGACCCGAACACGTGGACTTTGTCGTGGTGCGCGAGAACAACGAAGGCATTTACACTGGAGCGGGTGGATTCCTCTTCAAAGGGACACCTCACGAAGTGGCGATTCAAGAATCGGTCAACACCCGGCGCGGCGTGGACCGCTGCCTGAAATTTGCATTCGAGATCGCCGCCAGGCGTCGCGGTGCAAAACCCTGGAAAGGCCTCAAGCCTGAAGACACTTCGGCAGGGAAGACTGCCCAGCTCACATTGTGCGGCAAAACCAACGTGCTGACTTACGCCTTCGATCTTTGGTACCGCGCGTTTCAGGAAATGGCTCCGAAATATGCCACCGTCAAAACCGATTACGCCCACGTGGACGCCATCTGCATGTGGTTTGTGAAGAACCCGGAGTGGTTCGATGTGATCGTCACCGACAACATGTTCGGTGACATCATCACGGACCTGGCGGCCATGATTCAGGGTGGCTTGGGTGTCGCCGCTGGCGGCAACATCAATCCGGAAGGCACGTCCATGTTCGAGCCGATGGGTGGGAGCGCCCCCAAGTACACGGGCCAGAACGTCATCAATCCGCTCGCGGCCATCAATGCCGCTGGCATGATGCTCGAATTTCTCGGAGAGGCGCAAGCGGCAGCCGCGATTGAAAGCGCGGTGGTGCAGATCGTTAATTCAAAGATCAAGAGCCTCGCTGCCGGCAAAATGGGCTACGGCACATCGCAAGTGGGCGACCTCGTCGCGGCGACGTTGTAAGTCAATTCGCTTTTACGTTTTCCATCGGAGGGTTGACGCTCTGTGCGCGCCGGATTGGGCTTCGGAGAATGAACCGACGCACAAACGGTCCGCGCTCCCGACTCTATGATTCCTGTTTGAAATCTGGGCGCGTGGGGCGCACACTGCGCGCGATTCAAATGATCGCCCAACATCATCTTTCGCGCAGAGGCTTCCTGGTCTCGTCGGCTGCCTTCTTGCTGGCCACTAAACTTGACGCAGCCGACCGGGGCGCGGAGACGGCCGAGCCAATCATCGATATCCACCAGCACACCAATTACAGCGGCCGCACGGAGGAACAGCTCATCGCTCACCAGAAAGCCATGGGCGTAACACTGACCATCCTGCTGCCGGCCGGTTCGCCGGTGGACCGCCCATCAACGCACGAGGGAAAATCCAATGGGCTGGCCGCCAAATGCGGCGGGAACCAAACCGTCGTCGAGTTGGCTAAGGCGCATCCCAAGGAATACCGCTTCTTCGCGAATGAAGTTCCGGATTTGCCGGAGGCGCCTCAGGAACTGGAAAAATATCTCAAGAGCGGCGCCATCGGAATCGGGGAGCAGAAGTTTGGCGTGGCTTGCGACTCAAAGGAATTGCACCGGATCGCGGAGATCGCGCAGGAGTTCGGTGCGCCCGTGCTCATGCACTTTCAACATGAGATGTACAACACCGGCATCGAGAACTTTCACAAGACGCTGGAGAAATTTCCGAAAGTCAACTTCATCGGCCACGCGCAGGCCTGGTGGGGCAACATCGACAAGAACCACGATCAAAAAGTCATGTATCCGACCACGAAGGTGACACCGGGCGGCATCACGGACCGATTGTTGAGCGACTATCCAAATATGTTCGGTGACATGTCGGCCGGTTCGGGGTTGAATTCTTTGGTTCGCGACGAAGATCATGCGCGTGGCTTTTTGAACCGGCATCAGGACAAACTGCTTTTTGGCAGCGACTGCAGCGACATCATCGGACGGGGACCGGGATGTCAGGGGGCGAATATCCTCGCCGGGATCCGGAGGCTGGCCCCGAACAAGAAGGCGGAACGGAAGATTCTTTACGAGAACGCGAGGAAGCTGATGAAGCTGTAGTCCACCGTTACGGAGACAGTCGAGCGCGGAGCAGATTCTCATCAAAGTGGACGCTGCAGTGCCCATTCACCGTAACGCTTCTTGCCACAACGGCCCCAATGAAATGGTAGGTTTCACTGCCTCCCGAGCTGAGCGTAAATCCCGCGCTGGGCGCGTATATGGCACCGGTAAACAGGCTGCCACTCAGACTTAAAGAGGTGTTGCCTGGCAAACCATAATACTGAAAGTTTGTGGCATTGCCGGTGTTGTTAACGATGCCATTCCCCCCAATCAGCGCGGAAGGACCGCCGACGTAGAGTTTCAGCGCTGCCCCGCGAGAGATTTCGATCAAGGCAGTGCCCGCCATGGAAATTCCGCCGGTGATATGCAAAACGGCCTGTCCGATTACGCGCATCTTGTTGCTCGAACCCAGCGCGAGACTGGACAGCAAATACCGCCCGCTGGCCAGGACGTACTGATAATTGGTCCCATCCACGGTCCCTGGGGTAGGCGTGAAGGCGCCGCTGTTGGATGGGGCAGACAGATCTGGAAAGTGTCTTGTCATGTCCCTCGTCCACCACCCCGGCTCGATTCCTGTCATGCCGGATTGAATCCACGCTTTGCTGCCCACGGAGCCAGCTGAACCAACGCTGACACTGCCTCCTGGACCAGTAGAAACACGTCCCATGATCCGGGCGTTGCCGACACTCAAGGAATTGGTCAGGCCAAACGGAGTTGCCACATTGCCGCCTTCCTTGTTTTTGAGCGGGTCGTAAAGGCCAGCCGTGCTGTAATTCGGATCGCCCGAGTCAAAGCTGTCCGTGCGCAGGTTATTTCCGTTGAAATCGATCTGACTTCGGGCGGCTAGGGCAAAAGCGAAGAGCGGCAACGACGATTCGGCCACACGATAATACCCCTTGGTGCCCATGGCTGTGATCAACATCCGATTTGAGACGCTGGCGCCGCTGTTTGTAAAAACAGGTGTCCACGCTTGCAGATTCGTGGAACGCTCAACGACGTGCGTGGCGTTGAATTCTCCAGTCACAGTGAATTGGAAAAAGGGCCAGGTCCAATCCGGAGCGCTGAGGACGGGCGCGGCCGCGTGACATGGAACGGCTATTTCATGCAAGAAACAGGCTGCCAGAACATTGAAGCAAGTCTTCCATTTCATTTCAGCACGCTGTCGAGCAGCTTGTATGCCCGCTCACGTGCTTCGGCCGGGAAGAGATGGCCGCAATCGGGATATTCGACACGCAGATTTTCCGGCACGCCGTAAAGTCCGTAAACCTGCCAGGCGGCCCTGGCGACCCTATCCACGCTCTGCCATTTGAAATTGGTGTCGCCAAGCGGCGCGATGATGAAGCAATGGCGCGGGGCCAGCGCGCCGATCATTTCGTGGAAGTCGAACGGGATTTCCTCCAAGCGATCTCTATATTCCAGCAACCTGGGCATGTAGCGTTGGCTGGTCCAGCCTTTGATGTTCCCGTTCATGTAATCGAGATAAGAATCCAGCCCGCAACTCGAGATAACGACTTTAATGCGCTCATCGAAGACCGCCGTGTAAACGGAGTTGTGCCCGCCAAGCGAATGGCCCATGGCGCCGAAGGCGTTTGTTTTCACAAACGGGAGCGATTCGAGCAGGTCCAGCCCACGGACGTTGTCCCAGATGGCCTTCATGGTGCCGCTTTGGTAGCCGAGGGCTTTGAGATCGGGATTGTAATCCGCCAGCAACGGATACGGAGGCGCCAGGACCACATAGCCGCGTCTGGCTAGCTCCACGCCATAAACATCGTTGGGACTTTCGCCCAGACCCACCACGACCTTATGGCCAAGCGCGTGGGTCTGATGCAGCGCAAGAACGGCTGGCGCTCGCGTGTTATTGGTCAAGACCTGTTTTGGAATCAACAAATAGGCCGGCACGCGCGCCTTGGGTTCCGAACTGTAACGGACGAGACGGCGGACGTAGGAATCGCAATCGATCTCTTCCTCTGTGAGCATTTCCAGCGGGCAGCGCTTTTCCTTTCCTGGCAGCGGCCCCATCACACTTTGCATGCCTTGGAGAATGGAGCCTCGCCGCATTTGCCAGTCGGCGAGGGATTTCACGGGCACAATTTCGCCGTGCTCATGGCGGTAGATTAAGAGGTTTGTCCGTTCGAGCCGTGCGAGTGACGAAGGCGCGGCGGTGAGTGCGAGGGGAGTCAGAGCGCAGCACCAAAGGAGCAGAAACGGCGCTAGTCTCTCTGAAATCATAAGCATCCCAAGAGCTATCCAAGATTCTTCGGAATCGTCTGGTCCGAGCGTCTTCTGCCGGGCATTTGGCGTCAAGTTCACCCTTGTTGTATCCGGTCCGATTAGTTTCCCCCACCAACACGATTCGCCTGCATGGTCGTGTTTAACTCAACGCGGTTTCGGCTGCTCCTGTTGCGGCCGATGCATTCGCAAGGCTCGTGGTGAGGGAAGTCATTGTTAAGGAGAAGTAGCGCACCGATTAAAGCGCGGGTAAGGCGGTTGGCGAATCAAGCTGCGCGACGACTTTTGGGTCGTGATCCGTTACGGACACGACCGACTTTTGCACCAGCGGATAAGGCTTGAAACTTTTGCACGGTTCTGGCAGGCTCCGAGCTAGTCCATGCGAAGCGTTAGCGCGCAGCCTTGTGCGCAATGATGCCTTCGATGGTTCTGATGATGGCGTTGCGTGGTTCCGGCCGCCTCGTCCGAGATAACCGAAGTTATCGAAAAGGCTCGTTCTTATGAAAACTCATTTCTCTTCCAAACACGTCAATCTTTTCGCGATCACCGTCGTGGTTCTGTTCGCCCTGGTCAGCCAACGGCTCGAGGCTTTTCCTGTCATCACCAATGTCGTTGAAACCGGAGGTGAGAATCAGTCTGGTGACACGGTCACCGCCAAATGGACGGGTGTGACGTGGACGGATCATGCCGCCAACGAGCCTGTGAACGGTCTGGCTGCAGGCGCTCCCTATACGGTGGGTTTGTTCGGCAATTGGGCGCCCGGCTTTGTGGACCGTAATCATCGTTACACGAACGCTTCCACTGCGGCGGCGGCTGTGCAAGTGCCGCTGCCTCCCTATCTGGTCGGCCAGGAGTACATCATGTCCGGCAATGACAATCGCGGCCTGGCGGCCTACCGGCTGGACGTCTTCGTGAACCAAAACGTCGTGGTCTATATGCTGATCGATAATCGTTTGGGCGCCCCCAACAGCAGCAATGCCGACCCGCCCAGCTTCGGTCCGACCAAAATGCAGTGGATATTGGATGAGGGCTGGACCCCGGTCACAAATGGCATTAACCGCACTCAGAACATGAACGTTCCCGATGAAGTCGGTTTTGACGAAGCCGCAGACAACGACCACGACCAGTGGTTTTCCGTTTACAGCAAACTGGTCACCACCGGCAGCTTCCAGCTTAAACAGCCAGACAACGACGGACAAAACATGTACGGTGTGGTGGTCGTGCCCGCCAGTCCGCCTCCTGTGCCTGCCGACCTCACCGCAACGGGCGGCGACATGAAAGTTACTCTTAATTGGTCGGTGTCGGCTGGGGCCAATTCGTACATCATCAAACGCTCGACAATCAGCGGCGGGCCTTACGAGAATATCGCGACTAATTCTGCCAATCGTTATCTGGACACCGGACTTGTCAACGGCGTCATTTACTATTATGTCGTTTCCGCCGTGGGCAGCGGCGGTGAGAGCGCCAACTCCTCCGAGGTTGTGGCCACCCCCAAGCTTGCCCCCGTGAATGTCGTCGCCACCGGGGGCACGAACCAGGTGCAGTTGACCTGGGACGCTTTTGCCGGTGCCGTCAGTTACACCGTCAAGCGTTCGGCGACCAGCGGCGGCCCTTATTCCACTGTCGCTTCCGGTGTCCTGAGCCCAAGTTATCTCGATGCGATGTTGCAGAGTGGCCGCACTTACTATTATGTCGTGATCGCACAGCTGGCCGTGGGAGAGAGCGGCGTGTCCGACGAAGCGGCCGGGACGACGGCGCCAGGTGCTCCAACCGGGCTGACGGCTTCACTTTGGGCGGCCACCGCGATCCGGCTGGCTTGGACGGCAGCGGACCCGGTCATCACCGGTTTTTCAATTGAGCGATCCACAGACGGCATCAATTATTCACCGCTTGCTACGGTACCAAGCACTCCCAGGAATTATGTCGATGCGGGTTTGAGCGCCAGCACTTCATATTATTACCGCGTCCAGGCAAGCAATGGTGGAGGTAATTCCGACTACTCTAATGTCGCCAGCAATACCACGCCGGCGGTGGGCTGGAATGTCAACTTTGCCAATGCCACCAATGGAACTCCTGCCAACAACCCGGCGCCAACACCTCCGGGATATGTTCAGGACGTGGGTGAGGCTTATGGGGATCGTCTCAATGGCTACAACTATGGTTGGGACCGGGATATCACGGTGGATAGCCGGTGGCGGATGGCCGCCAACTCGCCAGACCTGCGTTACGACACGTTCAACCACCTGATTAAGGCCACGCCTCCCGCTATTTGGGAGATTGAAATTCCGAACGGGTATTATTTCGTGCATATCGTCGCGGGGGATCCCAGCAACACGGACAGCGTCTTCCAGTTCGATGTCGAAGGCGCGCTGACGGGAACGGTCACCCCAGGCGGGGCAGGCAGTTTCCTCAATAACTGGGCCGACTTTACCCTCACCACGTGTGTCAGCGACGGACGCCTCACGGTCCGGAGCGGCCCAAACTCTCAAACGCTCGTAAACAACAACAAGATCAACTTCATTGACATTTATCCCGCGGTCCCCGTCGCCGTCGGCATCGATCAGCAGCCTCAACCACAGACCTTGTTGGAGAATCGTCCTCTCGTGCTTTCAGTCACTGTCACCAACGCACCCCCGCCGCCGAACGCCAGCTTTTTTGGCTCCCAACCGATCGTTTATCAATGGTATCGGGACGACATCCCGGTACCCACTGGCACCAACGCAACCTTGAATATCTCCTTGGCGCAGACAAATGATTCCGGAAATTACTATCTGATCGTCATGAACTGTGCCGGTTCAAGCACCAGTCAGGTGGCGGCAGTGACCGTCAACGAAGACCTGGTTCTAGCGCAAGTTGTGTCGGTAGGAAGTGTCGATGGAACTTCAATCGGAGTTTGTTTCGACGAATTGATGGATGCGGTTCCACAATTTAACCCGAACTTCGACACGTTTAGCTACCACATTAATGGTGACATCCAATCGGTAACGAACGTGACCATGCGGCCGGATGGTCGGTCCGTGCGTCTGGATTTGGCTGCTGCTATCAGTGGCTCATTCACTGTCTTCGTGGAGGCGGCCAGAGACGCGGCCGGTAACGAAGGTAGCGCTGGAACTGTATCAGGAACCGTGGCGGGCTTCACCGCGATGGATGTGGGGGCACCCGCTCAGGCTGGTTCCACTTACTCCTGCAAGAGCGGCGATTTTGATGTCATCGCCGGGGGCGCGGATATTTGGGGCATGTCCGATCAAGGTCATCTTACTTTGATGTCTTGCACGGGTGATTGGGACATGCGCGTGCAAATTGCCGGTTTGACGCCGGCCAATGCCATTTCCAAAGCTGGCTTGATGGCGCGCGAATCGGTCGCTACCAATAGCCGCGCGCTTTACATTTCCGTCAACCCGCCTCCGCCAGGGCGTGATCAGGGCGAAGCGGGCATGCGCGTCACGACCGGTGGCGCCACTGCCGCATGGACTTCGAGCACGAATTATATCCCGGCGGGGATTCCCAATGCCTGGCAGCGTATGACGCGATTTGGTAACACTTTCACCGCTTATCGCAGCACCAATGGCGTGAACTGGATTCCGTTCGCGACCACCACACAGCCATTCCCGAGCACATTGCTGCTGGGTTTTGGCACGACAGCTCACGACAACGCCGTGGGGCCCACGACGGCATTGTACCGCAACTTCCGAATCATCTGTCAACCGGTGTTGACGAACCTGAGCTATAGCGCCGCAACAAGCACGTTTACATTCTCCTTCGCCACGCAGAGTGGCTCCAGCTACGTGATCGAATACAAGGACTCTCTCAGTGCCCCTTCCTGGACGCTGCTTACCACAGTTACCGGCGATGGTACCGTCAAGCTGGTCAGCGACACCGCGGCGACTGGGCCGATGCGCTTCTACCGAGCGCGGATTGAATAAATCACCGCGGGTTTGGAAGAACGCGAGACCGGACCGCGGGCCTAGTCCTTTTGTCGGGCCTTCAACGCATCAAGCGGGAAAGCATTTGAGGCGGCGACTTGGTCCGCTTACGATTAAAAGCATGTCGGCGACTACGATGCTTTCAGGAGTCAGGCAATTGATCACCACTTTGGGCCCGCCGGATTTGGGTCCTGGGCCACGCCGCGGTGTTCAGCCATTGGCTGCGCTGCGAAAGCAACTCGACGTCACTCTCGGTGGTTGTGATTTGCCAGGGCGAGCGTTGGAGCTGATTCGTGCAACCATTCTTCTTTGGCATGACCATCTTGATGCGGCGCACACCATCGCCCAGGAGATAGAAACGACTGATGGAAGTTATGTGCACGGCATCATGCATCGCCGCGAGCCGGATTACGGAAACGCCAAATATTGGTTTCGCCGCGTCGGCAACCACGCGTGTTTTCCGGCGCTGGCGAGTCAAGCCGAGAGGTTGCTCCAATCGGACAACGAACGCCGCTTCGGAGAGAAATTGATCGTGCGTGGTGATTGGGATCCATTTGCCTTTGTGGATGCTTGCGAGCAAGTGGAGGGACACTCGGCAACAGACGCCAGAGTAAAACTGTTACGCGCGATTCAGCGGGCGGAGTTTGACACGCTGCTGGATCACTTCTGCCGATCTCTGAGCTGAAGGCGTGCGTCATCGTGACGGCGCTTTGGTGCTCGGCCGGCGCCTCGTTCTCGTGCTTGATGGATCGAAGGAAAGATAGAGGACGAGAAGACGACGAAAAGGAGAAAGAATAAGACTACTGCGCAGGTCTGCTTTCCTTGATCTTGATCTGCGCCTGCAATGCTTTCACGAGGCCGTCGATGTTATGTTCGCGTGCCTCGACGCTCGGCCTAAGGCCGAAAGAGTCGATCGCCTTGCTGGTCTCCGGACCGATGGAAGCCAGCTTGATTTGTGGAAATTGCGCCATCAGCTTCGGCAAATCAAACCGGGCATGGAAATTCTCCACGGTCGAGCTGCTCGTAAATGTGATCCAGTCCGCTCCATTTTCCAGCAGACGGGCCGCTGCGCCGGTGCGATCTTCGGTCTCTGGCACCGTTTTATAGCAGGCGATGTCGTCCACAATGGCGCCCAATTCCTCCAGCGCCTTGGGTAATTCCGGGTTGGCTACTTCGGCGCGCACCAACAGCATTTTGAGATTTTCGACGCTTTCGAATCTGGCAAAGGCTCCGGCAATCTTGCGGGTCAGATATTCTTCCGGCATTAGATCGACCTTCAAGTGCAGTTCCTTCAGCCTGGCCGCCGTGCCAGGGCCGACCGCTGCGATTCGCACGGCGCCGAGATCCCGCAAGTCCTCAAAGGTTTTGAAAAAATAGTCGAAGAACGTCGTGACCCCATTGGGACTGGTGAAAATAATCCAGTCATATCCTCCCAACCCCAACAGAACATCGACGATTTCCTGATGATGGGTTGGTGGAATAATTTTGATGGTGGGGATTTCCAATACGTCGGCGCCCAACTCCTGCAATTGCCGCGAAAGTTCGCTGGCCTGTTCACGGGTGCGTGTGACGACGATACGCTGGCCAAAGAGCGGGCGATTTTCAAACCAGTTCAGCTTGCCCCGCAACTTCACCACCTTGCCGATGACCGTGACGGCCGGAGCGGTAAATGTTTTCTCAGCGGCAACATCGGCGATGCTTGCTAAAGTACCCTCAATAGACTGCTGTTGCCCGGTAGTGCCCCAGCGCACCATGGCCACCGGTGTGTCCGGCGCCATCCCGCGTGAGATCAGCGACTCGGCCAATTGCCGGATTCGCTCCACGCCCATCAGAATGACCTTCGTCCCTGGGATCAGCGCAAGTTGGTCCAGGTCGAGAGCCGATTCAGACTTGGTTGGGTTTTCATGACCGGTGATGACTGTGAAACTGGAATTGTGTTCCCGATGCGTCAGCGGAATGCCCGCGTAGTTTGGCCCCGCCACGACGGAAGAAATTCCCGGCACAACCTCGAAGAGAATATTTGCGTCGGCCAACTCCTCGGCTTCTTCACCGCCGCGCCCGAAAATGTAGGGGTCCCCCCCTTTGAGCCGCACGACACATTTGCCTTCGCGTGCTTTGGACACGAGCAATTGATTGAGTTCTTCCTGAGGAATCGCGTGTTCCCTGGCGCGCTTGCCCCCGAAAATGATCTCGGCGGACTTTGGCGCCAGACGGAGCAGTTCGGAATTGACCAGCGCATCATAGACCACGACATCGGCGCGCCCCAACAATTCGGCCCCGCGCAGCGTGAGCAATCCAGCATCGCCCGGACCGGCTCCGACGAGGTAAACGGTTCCCTTCGATTTCATTAGGACGTAATCTTAACGACTCGGCGTTGAGGCCGCAGGTAAAAAATGGTCAGCCCGTCCCTTGTGGCCAGCACGCCATTTTCGTGAAAGGATAACCAAATTCTCTTTCACCTACGTCGGATGGCGAGGCACCAGGCCCTCCTTTCCCCACCCTTTGGTAGGAGCCTCCCTTATGGATTACAAATCACAGCCCGTGCAAATTTTTCCTTTGGAGGCTTCGTCTAATCGAAGTCGTGATCTTTGTTATTAATCCGACCATGCCCGAGAGCACAGTGGAGTCGATCGCAGACTTTTGCGCGCCGTCGCCGCGGAATGCGCCCCGCAAGGCTGAAAGGCAAGGACCAACGATGAAAAAACCATGTAAGACGTATGCGACAAGCGCCAAAGCCGAAGGGGGTGAAACTGCTGGTCATCTGCCGAGAAGCCCCGGCAGAAATTGCGTTGGCTGTGTGTGATGTGCCATGATTGCGCTCAAGGTGGTTGTAAAGTAGTGTTGGGCACCCGGCGCCCAACTCCACAAGGGGAAGACGTGTCCCGCTGGATAATTCATGACTGCGCTAACGCGCCTGAGGCCAGCAGCAAAATTTGCCTTCCAGCCTCTCGAATTTCGGCGGCAAAGGTTATGCTGGACTCAGACCTCGAGTGGTATTTGGTTGAACAGGTGAAAGCAGAGAAGCCAGTCCGTCCGACGGTGCGCGAACGGTGGAACCAATGCACTGCCCGTCGAAACCAACAGTCGCGGCCATTTGCGTCAACGCGGATGTGTCGTATAATCGAAATGTGAACAAGTCAAACAAAGGTCGATCCCAATCAACTGGACAATCTCCCGGGTCGGAGATGCCGCCTCTGGAACAAATCCTCCCAGAGGGTGAACTTGAGAAATTATCCACTCTCCAACTGGTGGACATCATTTCTCACAAGCTCGTCATGCAGGGCGCCATGCCCGCGGACATGACGCTGCTCCGTCGTCGAGTCGAAGAGATGGAAGAGCTGCAGGATCAGGCGCGCGCCGCAGTCGAGAAACTCAGTGAAGCCGTGGACAAATTGCGTGCTCCCGCCCTTCGTCTCGGGACTCTGATGCAAAAGCTGGCCAAGGCCAGAGCCCTGGTCTGCGTCAATGGCACTGACTACGTTTGCAGTGTCGATCCATCACTGCCGGAGGTTTCGCTGGAGACCGGCACGCGCGTGCTACTCAACGAAGCATTCGCAGTTACCGATGCTTTCGGCTTCGACAAGAATGGTCCGGTCGTGCGGATTGTGGAGTTATTATCCGATGGCCGCATTCGTGTGGGCACGGAGACTGGTATCTCCGACGGTGTGGTCATCCGTTCCTCGCTGCTCGCCAAAGAGAAGTTGAAACCGGGGCTCGATTTGCGGCTCGATACTAATCAGCGTGTGGCCGTGGAAGTGCTCGGCACCTCGAAGCGTCTGGATCGCATTCTCTCTCGCGTGGAGCCGATTCTCTGGACGAGTATCGGCGGTCAGCAGGAAGCCGTGCAGGCGATCCGCGACTCTATCGAGTTACCCTTTTTGCATGCGCACCTTTTCAAGCGCTTCAATCACCCGGTGCCGAAAGGGTTCCTGCTCTATGGTCCGCCGGGTTGCGGCAAAACACTCCTCGGCAAAGCGACCGCACACAATCTGCGCCTGCAGATCAAGGCCGAGACTGGCGAGGACCGTCCGGAGTTTTTCCTCAACGTCAAAGGTCCGGAAATCCTGAACATGTGGCTGGGCGAATCGGAGCGCCAGGTAAGGGACTTGTTTGCGCAGTGCCGCGAAAAGGCGGCTGAGGGCCATCTGGCTTTCTTATTCATCGATGAAGCGGAATCCATTCTGGGGACGCGGCACGCCGTACGTATGGGCACCAATATTCTTTCAACATTGGTGCCGATGTTTTGCACAGAAATGGACGGGATCGAGCCCCTGCAAAATGTGGTGGTTATCCTGGCGTCTAATCGGGCCGACCTCATTGACCCGGCAATTCTGCGGCCGGGGCGCATCGACCGCAAAATTAGAGTCCGTCGTCCGGACATCGAGGCGGCGCGGGAGATCTACAAGATTTACCTCACGGACAATTTGCCGTTGGCCGCGTCGCGCGACACGATGGTGGACGCCGTGGTCGCCGCGCACTACGCAAAAGCGGAGGGCAACAGGTTTCTGGATATCACGTACCGCAGTGGACGGCACGATTATCTCTATCGCGGCGACCTGGCCAGCGGTGCTATCATCGCGGCGGTGGTGGAGCGCGCGAAGGAATATGCGATTAAACGGTCCATCGAGAAGAAGGCCGAGTCGCCGATCACGCAACAGGATTTGCTCGATGCGTTGCAGCGGGAATACCGCGAAAACGACTTGTTTCCGCCCGGCGATCTCACCGAAGATTGGCTCAAGTTGACTGATTTCGATCCGGGCAATGTAGTACGGCTGGCGCCTTATCGTCCGCTGGAGCGCGGACAGGGCTCCGGAACAATTTAGGCAGTAAGACCAATACCGTTAAAACGGTTAAGGGGCTCGGGGCCGCGAAACCACTCGCTGCCTTGAGCAAGATGCTCCGGCCGAGCGTCAAATCCCGTAACTGTTTTAACGGTTTTGCGAATAGGGCCATCACGATGGACATACAATTTGGAACCGAAACAGAGATGGGCATCACACGGGAAAAGCCGGATGGGATCGATGTCGTTGCTGAATCGATTGCGCTTGTCCGCAGCGCCACTGCTCCCGGTGTTCGGATGCGTTGGGATTACAGTTGCGAAGATCCTCACTGCGATGCGCGCGGCTTCCGCGTGAAGGAGCTGTTACAGGACATCGACGAATCCAATTATTTCGCGCAGGATGCCCAGCGCACTCTCACCTTCAACGAAATCAAGAGCGACCTTGTGCTTCGCAATGGGGCGCGCTTTTACAACGATCATGCCCATCCGGAGTACTGCACGCCTGAATGCAGCACGCTGCTAGAGATTCTGCAGCAGGATTATGCCGGTGACGCCTTGCTGATGGCATGTGCCAAGGCGCTGAGCCATAACTCGGATAATCCGGTATTGCTTTACAAGAACAACACCGACTTCCGCGGTCACAGTTACGGATGCCACGAGAATTATCTCATGCCGCGAACGTTGACTTGGGACACACTAAGCCAGGCCATCGTTTCGTTTTTCGTGACGCGGCAAATTTACTGCGGCACGGGCAAATATGGATGGGAAGAGGAAGACAAGTTCCTAAGACCCGGTTTCCAGATATCGCAGCGAAGTGACTTTTTCTCCGAACTGCAGAGCGTCGATACCATGCAACGGCGGCCATTGGTCAACACCCGCGATGAGCCACACGCCAACAATGAGCGGTTTCGCCGCTTCCACGTCATCATTGGAGATTCGAATCTCTCGCTCTACGCGATCTATCTGAAAATTGGAACCACGTCGCTGGTGTTGCAGGCCTTGCTCAACGGCGCCCCGCTTGAACGGATACCGCGTCTGGCGGATCCACTCGCCACGCTCAAGACCGTCTCCCGCGATCCGAGCTGGCAATGGCTCTGCCGCGAAGCCAGCGGTGTCAAAACCACGGCGGTAGATATTCAACGACGATACGTTCAGTTGGTGCGTGAATTCTGTCCATCGCTCGAACCGGATTGGAAAGCAGTCCTCGAAGCATGGGAGCAGGTCCTGGCCGATTTGGAGCGGGATCCCCTCAGCACGGCGGATCGCCTCGACTGGTCCGCCAAGTATAAATTGATCGAGGAGTTCCGCGAATTGGAGAAGCTGGATGAATCCGATCCCTGGCTCCGCAGTCTCGATCTGGCCTATCATCTTTTGGATCGGCAGCGCGGGTTATTCTACGGGCTGATGGACCAAGGCGCCTTCAAGCTGCCGTATTCCAGCGCAGAGATTACCGGTCACAGTCTCTGCCCACCTCCCAGCACGCGCGCCGCGGTGCGGGGACGTTGCATCGAGAAGTTCGGCTCAGCGGTTCATGCCACGCAGTGGGACTACATCCTCTTGCACGGAGAGCACAAGAAAATCGAACTTGATTTGCGGAACCTCTTCGATGCAAATCTGGTGAGGCAAAGCTTAAAGGTCATCAGTGCGGCCCAATGTGTGGAGGATTTGGCCCAGCTAAAATTTGCAAAGATAGTTTAGTAGAGTAAATAGAGATATATATGCCTGATCGTATACAGAAACCACAACCGGTCACCCCGGGTCCAGGCGGAGGTGGTGGCGGTGATTCGCCCCGCTCGCCGCAGGTCGAAAAACCTAACACCGAGGAATTGCTCAAACGCATGCGCAAGGTCGATCCCGACCAGGCCAAACGTTATCGCCAACGGACGGGTCAATGAACGGCGACTTCCTCGCGCTGCTGCCGAAAACCAATCTCGGGCAGCTTAGTGCATCTCCGTCATGTCCTGAGCCTATCCACGCGACCACCGTTTTTGCTTTCCACTGCGCTGAAGGAGTCATCATCGCCGGCGATCATCGCGCGACTGCAGGCAACATTGTTTTCTCCGACAAGACGGAAAAAATCCTCGAACTGGATTCGCACTCGCTAATGGCCATTGCGGGTGTGCCGGCGACGGCCTTTGAGATGGCGCGCACGCTGCAGACAACCTTTGAGTTCTACCGGCGAAGCCAGTTGCAACCCATGAGTCTTCCGGCCAAGATCCGCGCTCTTTCGAAGTTGTTACGGGACAACCTGGCCGCGACCATTCAGGGGTTTGGCATTGTTTCGCCCATCTTTGCCGGTGTGGAATGCAGCGAGAGTAATGGCAAGCCTGCCATTTATTTCTACGACCCACTGGGTGCGCAATTTGAAGCAGCTGCCTACGCGGGCTCCGGTTCCGGCAGTGGCAGCATCAAAAGCGTTCTTCACTACCTGGAAAAATGGGGAAAGCCTCGGCCGGCCGAAATGTCCCTGCGTGAAGCCACCACGTTGGCCATCCGGCTGTTAATGACCGCTGCGGAGTTCGACACCGCCACGGGTGGGGTGCATCCTGACCGCCATATGTTTGCCACGGTCAAGCTGCTGTCGCGTGACGGCATTCGGACCGTCGAATTCGAAGAGCAGGAGAAGTGTTGGAAGGAAGCTGCACAGCATGACTGAGGAACCCTATCGTTGGCTCGAGGCAATCGGCAATCGCCGCGAATACATTCGCGATCAACTGAAGGGCGGCACGCCCGTATTCGCTTTCTCCCGGCCGGAAGGAATCTTGTTGATGGGTGTTGGCCAGGGAACCTCGAAAGTTTTTGAGATTTACGATCGCCATGGTTATGCCGCGCTGGGTCACCCTGTGGATATTGAAAAGGTGCGGCAGGCTGCCATCGAAACCGCGCATCTCGAAGGGTTCAATCGCTCCGCACGGGATGTCACTCTGCGTCGGCTAATCAGCTTTGCCCTCAGCACAACCCTTAAGAACAGCTTTGAACAAATCTTCTCGCCACCCATTATGGTCGAATCGATTTTCGCCGAACTCGGCGGAACGCCTGCAGAGGATGTTCTGGTGCGCGTGCATTACGATGGCAATCACCATTACGAAACCTCCGGCACTTTGGTGGCGCACAACGATGCCAAGCAGGAAGAAGAGGCCGGAAACTGGATTCGGCAAAATCTGAAGCCGAATGATTCCCTGGCCCGCGTGGCCAGCATCGGTCTGACCGCCTGGCGCTCGTTGACGGAAGAAAAGCCTTTTACCGACCTGGCTGCCCCTAACGGAGCGCTGCTTAACATCGACGGAAAGGTGGTTGAAGCCGCGCTGTTGGATCGCAAGTCCAAAGCACCGGTGCACTATCGGAGCCTCAATCTTAATCAGCTCAAGGATTGAGCTTTTCTTATGTCACAGCGGATCACAGGGCTGGAGACCGAATACGGTTGCCTGATTCAATCGCCGGTTCAAGTGCAGGAAGTGCTGCCGAAGGTCCGCGACTGGTTGTTTGAAAAGGATCGTTACGGCCTGATTGATCTCCATGATCGCGATTGGGACGAGCCGGCGGGCAATGGCGGCTTTTTATTCAACGGAGGTCGGGTATATATCGACATGGGGCACATGGAGTATTGCACGCCGGAATGTGCCAGCACCACCGACGTCGTGCGCTATGACCGGGCGGGTGATTTGCTTTTGCAGGAAGCGGTCCGTGCCCTGCGACTGCAGGATAAAGTCAGTTTCATTCGCAATAATGTCGATCATTACACCGGCGCCACATTTGGCTGTCATGAAAACTATTCGCTGGATCGAAAAGCCCCTCTCCATGAGAAGAACGTCCTTTCGCTGCTCGCCTTCCTGACCTTGCGGGTGTTGTTCACGGGATCCGGTCGAGTTGGCTCGATTCGGCCTTCGCGGTTTCGGGGCGAGATCGTACAGCGCGAAGAAGCGGCGCTCTTTCAGATCAGCCAGCGCGCTGATTACATCCAGAACGATTTCTTCGAGTGGGTCCAGCACAACCGCGCCATCATCAACACGCGCGACGAACCGTTGGCTGATCCGCGGCAGTACCGTCGGCTCCATCTCATCCATGGCGACAGCAATGTTTTGCCGGCGGCGATTTTCCTGAAGATCGGCACGACCCGACTGGTCCTGGATCTTCTCGACGCTGATGAATTGCCACAACTGGCTCTGCACGACGCGGTCACGACCTTGCGGATGCTTTCGCGCACTTTAAATCCGCCCTGGTGCGTACCACTTGCGGATGGCAAGCTTGCGGACGCCGTGGAGTTGCTGGCCAGGTATCAACAGAAGGCCAAACAACTTTTCAAGGGACGCGACGCTGAAACAGACGCGCTGGTCGATTTATGGGGCCGCGTGCTGCACGGCTTGGCCCACAACCTGGGTTCGCTTGTAGGCATTCTCGATTGGGTAACGAAGGAGCACTTGCTTCGGGAATTCTGTAGAAGTGAACGTCTGGAATGGGGCCATCCTTGGCTCGAATCTCAGGATTTGGAATTTCACCACATTGACCCAGACCGCAGTTTGGGATTGGCCTTGGCCAATTCAAAGGGCTTTTGGGCGCCGAGCGGCCTGGAACAGGCCATGTCCGAGCCACCGGTGGATTCGCGCGCTCACGCCCGCAGCCGCTTGATGCGTGAAATTCAGGGAAAAGAGTCGTCCTACTTCCTGGATTGGGAGGCTGTTGAAGTCCCGAATCAGAAACGGACGCGACTCTTAAATCCCTTTCAGCCCTGAGCGGGGCGAACCGCGGTTAGGGCTGCGCCGAAACCTCAGGCGGCAAGTTCAACCATCTCCAGCTTCTCAATCTTCTTTCGAAGCTTCTTCAGTGCGATATCCTGAAGCTGGCGAATACGCTCACGCGTAACGCCGAACTTCTGGCCGACCTCTTCCAACGTCTTCTCCTCGTCGCCATCCAGGCCGAACCGGTAACGAAGAATCGTCGCCTCGCGCGGCGGAAGGGTCTCCAACATTTCCAGAATCAACTCCTTGTTGGTTTTCCCTTCAAGGTGCTCGTACGGAGTGTCGGCCTTTTCGTCCGAAACGACGTCTCCGATGGTGTTGGTCTCATCATCGCCCAGCGGCGCATCGAGCGACGCAGGGGCAATGGCGGCAGTGCGTAATTCCGCAACGCGTTTAGCCGTCATGTCCAGCTCAGCGGCCAGCTCATCATCAGTCGGCTCGCGGCCCAGCTCTTCATGCAATCTCATCGCCGCTCGGCGGATATGAAAGATCTTGTCCACCACATGCACCGGCAATCGGATGGTTTTGCTTTGATTAGCCAACGCGCGCTTGATGGATTGTTTGATCCACCAGGACGCATAGGTGGAAAGCTTGGCGCCCTTGGTCGGATCAAAGCGCTCCACGCCTTTCATCAGGCCGATGTTTCCTTCATTAATGAGATCAAGCAGCGGCAGACCATAGTTCTCGTACTCACGAGCAATCTTTACGACCAATCGAAGGTTCGCCTTAATCATCCGCTCGCGGGCGGCTTTGTCTCCCCTGCGAACTCGCTTTGCCAGCGCGAGCTCTTCCGCGGGGGTTAACAACTTGGTCTGGCCAATCTCTCGCAAATACAAGCTATAGGCCGTGTTGCCGTCGTAAGGCTGGCTCTCCTTTTTGAGAGAGACAAACGCCGTGTCCGCTTCAGGCGTCACGGGCTTTGCTTCGCGCGTCACGGGCGCCTTCTCAAAATCGTTCGTGCTTTTAGATTTCTGATCCCGTGGCGCTTTCGCTCCCCGCCTCTTTCGAGCCCGGGGCAAAAGCACGTTCCGGGAAAAGTTCCTGGAGATCCTTCCGTTCGTTTTTTTCTTCGTTACTCTTGGTTTCATTTTATTTTCGATGCGTCCAACGCAAAATCCTGCTTTTTTAATCAAGGACCGATAAAATCAGGTCCACCACGCCGCGTATTTCCTTTTGTTTCGGCGAGGTCTTACATATCACGCGCATCCCGGCGACAGAAACGACCAGCAGGCATGCGGCCGCCTCACAATCCAATCCTGGGCTGAATTCGCCCTGCGCTTGTCCCCGCTCCAAAGCGGAGCGAAAGATTCGCTGCGAACGCCGCATCACTTGCCGCACCCATTCGGCGATTTCCTCGTCGTGCGGGGCCATTTCCACCGCTGTATTAAACACAAAACAACCCCGCCAGCCGTCTTCAGCGCAGCAGCCCTGCGCGACGATGGACATCCATCGGGCAATCGCTTCCTTGGCCGAGCCCGGCTGTTCCAGCACCCCGCGCATGACTTGCAGGCCCACCTGCTGATAATGTTCCACCGCCTTTAGAAAGAGCTGGCGCTTATCCCCAAACGCGCCGTAGAGACTTCCCTTATTCAATCCTGTGGCTGCCATCAAATCGCTGACTGAAGTCCCGTTATACCCCCTTTCCCAGAAGGCATTCATGGCGCTTTCTAACGCCCGGACTTCATCAAACTCTCGCGGCCGCGCCATATGCAACGAATCAAAGTAGCATTGTTGAACGAATGGTCAATAATTCATCGGAAAAAGTTTTACCCGTCACTTGCCCAGCCCAACAAGTTACAGTTCCCCCCACGCAGGGCCTGAAATATCTTTTGGTTTTAGATACACGGCCGGTCCTGTATCCTGCCTGAGCGGTGAAAGTTATCTGAAGATACGCCGATGGCCGACATTGTCTTAACGACCCTCAACGCCAAATACATCCATGCGGCTTTCGGGCTGCGCTACTTGCTGGCAAACCTTGGCGGATTGCGCGACAGAGCATGCATGGTTGAATTTGACATCAATCAGCGGCCACTCGATATCGCGGAGGTGTTGCTTTCGCGCGCTCCCAAAATCATTGGCCTCGGCATTTACATTTGGAATGTGGCCGAGACTACCGAGGTTGTTGCGGCCATCAAACGCGTGCGACCAGACATCGCAATCATTTTAGGTGGACCCGAAGTAAGCTACGAGGTGGACCAACAGCCTATCGTACATCTGGCTGACTATGTCATTACAGGGGAGGCTGATTTGCAATTCACAGAGGTTTGTCAGCAGTTGCTCTCTGGTGGGCGTCCTCCAGTGAAAATCATTGCGGCGCCACTGCCCGAATTCAGCCAGTTGGTCTTGCCGTACGAACTCTACGACGAAAAGGACATTGCACATCGTGTCATTTATGTGGAGGCATCACGAGGCTGTCCGTTCACGTGTGAGTTTTGTTTGTCATCGCTGGATGTTCCCGTGCGGCTGGCGCCACTGCCCGAACTGATAGGTCACTTGCAGACGCTTTTGGATCGTGGCGTGAAGCAATTCAAATTCGTCGATCGCACCTTCAATCTGAACCTCAATGTCAGCCAGGCTCTCCTGCAATTCTTTTTGGACCGGTACCAACCCGGACTTTTCTTCCATTTCGAAATGATCCCGGACCGGCTTCCGGCTGCGCTTCGTGAAATCATATCAAGATTCCCACCGGGAGCTTTGCAATTTGAAGTAGGCATCCAGTCGTTCAATGAAGAAGTCTGCAAGCTGATTAGCCGCCGGCAGGATCTCCGCAGACTCGAAGACAATTTTCGTTTTCTCCGCAGCCAGACTGGTGTGCATCTCCATGCGGACTTGATTGTCGGGCTGCCCGGCGAAACGCCCGAAAGCTTTGCGGCTGGTTTCGACCGACTCATTCATTTGGACCCGCAAGAAATCCAGATCGGCATGCTGAAGCGATTGCGGGGCACGCCGATTGTGCGGCACGACACGGAGTGGCAAATGGTCTATAATTCGAATCCACCTTACGAAATCCTACAGAACAAGCTCATCGATTTTGGCACTATGCAACGCATGCGACGCTTTGCCAAATACTGGGACCTGGTCGGCAACAGCGGGAACTTCCTCGAGACCACTCCGTTGATTTGGGGGACCGGGGAGTCACCCTTCCAGGCCTTCATGCGGTGGAGCGACTGGTTGCACGCACAAATCCAGCGCACCGACAGTATTGCCTTGGTCCGGTTGGCCGAGTTGCTGTTCAAGTTTTTGACCCACGAACTCGGTCTTCAACCGTCGTCCACTGCCCGGGTTCTCTGGCGCGATTATCAGCGTGGAGGGCGCGCTGATGTTCCCGGGTTTTTGCGGGGTTTTTTGACGGTGGAGACTGCGCCTCCACTTGAGTCCCCTCACACTGTCGGGCCCAAAAGACAGGCCCGCTATCTTGCCAGGCCGGCATAGACATTCCGGCATCTGGTGCTTTCAGTGGAGATGCTTACGTTTATTCGATTCTCGCTTAAGCTCCTCGGGGCGGTCATCCTCTGGTTCCATTTCCAAATGAAATTTGTGAACCAACCGGTGAGCTATTGGGGCAAACAACACCCCAACCGCGGTGAGAAAGACAATTCCACTGAATAAAGCATAGAAGGAGGCGAACAGTTTGCTCGAAACGCTTTGTATTGGGTCAACAGGGCCCATGCCCGTGAGAATCATGGAAGCATTCAGCAAGGCATCCAGCCAGGAAAGTTTGTTGCAGAAGTGATAACCGAGCACGCCTATCCCAAGGGAAAGGAAAAATGATAACGCTGGCAGTGACGACGCTGCGCCACAGACGCAGGTAAAATTTGCGTCGCGGCAAGAGCCGTTTATGACGCTTTTCAAACATCGGAATGTCTTACCATTTATACCGCGTTGCAGCCGCACGCTGCGCCAGCTCTCGCGCCAGCACAAGGGCCTCATGCCAGGGGACATTATGGATCTGCGGTCCGCCGCCAGTGGTGGCCTGCCCTGCCGTATCGACTGCCAGCGTGGCGACGCCGTGCCGCCGGTCAAAAGGCGTCTGCTGGATCACAATGATTTGGGCTTTCCGAATTGGCACCAGATGCGTCAAGCGATTCAGCCACCCACGACGAGTCCGAAAGTACCGTTCGCTCAACAAATAGCCAATGTGCCGATAACTCATGACGTTCAAGCCATAAACCGCAGGCAGGAACAACAGCGGCCACAAACCGAGCCAATTGCGCTGCAACCAAACACCCAGCACAGCTACCAAACCCAAAGCGGCGGAACCTTTAATCGTACCTCGGCGAATAGCCCGTCTGGAAACGCGTCTCCATCGGCCTGGGTCGGCCTCCAAATCAGGGAAAAAACTTGGCAAGAGCGCATCGACATCCGCCCGGCGTAGAATCGGAAGAAGAACATCGCGCCCGCCTCGACCTTGTTCGCCATGAATTGGCCGGCTGCCTGCCGAGTCCGCTCGCAGAGTGGCAAGGTGTAACAGGCGACGGAGGAATGATTCCTCAACTTGCAGCACCTGAATACGGCGCCGCGGGAGACTGCTGGAACGCCGTGTGAGCAGGCCGTAAGAGCGATGCAGATCCTCGCCCCGGCGCGACAATGTAAATCCGTAAAAGAGCACCACCGATCCCACCACGGAGATCACCATCCCAACGACCACAAGAACAGCCGAGCCAGTCAAGAACACCACCCAACCCTGCTGTCCGACCCGCTCCAGCCATTGCTGTGCGCTTTGTGTGGCCCATAATAAAAAGCGCTCGTAAGTATCTTTTGGCAGAATGTCATCCAGAAACTGCCAAACGAAAAACACGAGCACCAGCGCGGACGCCATGTGATTGGAGGTCGCCCCGGCCAGTATCAGATCGCGCAGGCTGAGGTGCCGCAAGATCTCTCGCGCGGGAGGAATCGGCGTGGCAGCTCCGGTCGCCGCGGCTTGCAAGGGCGCTGGCACCTGTTCGAAGATGGCTGCGCGCAATCGCTCCGCCTCCTTGCGGGAAAGCACTGACAAGGACGCTTCGGCTCCCTGGCCCCCGGCCGTCTCGACGTGCACATCCGCCATATCGAAAATTCGGTGGAGCACGCCCTGTTCGATGCGAATGTCCTGAACGCGCCCCAACGGGATGTGTCGCTCCGTCCTTCCCAGAATCCCATGCTGCGTGATCAATTCACCGCCTTCAATTCGATAGGTGAACGTGAAATAACGCACCACGGCCAGCGCCAGGGGAATCATTACGAACACCAACAGAAATCCGCCCAGGAACTTTTCGGGGCCAAACCAAAGAATGAAGATGGCTGGAATAATGAACCCGCGGACCAAACTCCAGGCCGCAAAAACCAGCGTCAGCGGATGCAGTCTCCCTTGGAAAACCGGATGGGCCGCGAAGGGAACGGGCGGCGGCGGCGCAGAGGGGAGACTGGGCTCGGGCAATGGCGGCGGGGCGTCAGACGGCATCATCGCCTCCCCCAGCAGCAACCAAATGATCGCGGAGACGCACTGCTTCCCCGGCGGCCAGCCCCGGGATGGTCAGCATCGCATGATGAGTCCCCGCCGTGTGCAGGATGAGCGTCGCCAGCCCGAACGAGCGTTCGAGCGGACCGCTATGAAGATCCACATGTTGCAGGCGCGAGAGGGGTAGCAGTTGAATGACACGGAACCAAATACCGCGATGAGTCTCCAAAACCTTCTCATCGATTCGATAACCCCACGCGCGATAGGCGCGCGCCGGATACCAGAACACCAGCCATAAAAATAGCGTGGCCAGAGCAACCCATGCCGCCAGCACCCACGGCCAGTCTTCCGGAAAAACCATGCCCACCGTCAGCGCAGTGATCGAGGCGATGAGCATTAATACCGCCGCCGCAATGGCGTGAGTCAGCCGCCAAAGTTTGACCACGCGCGGATCGAGGTGGCGGAGATCCTGAGGCGGAGACGGCACGACGGAGGGTGCCACGCTTGCGAACTCTGGTCGCGATGAAACCGGATCGTAATCTCCAGTGCTCATCTTAAGGGAAGCCTAAAGATAGGAGCGCGGACATCTTGTCCGCCGATCATACCTCCAATGGCATCGGTACAGTGGCGGACGGGACGCCCGCGCTCCGATGGCAGCTGATTTTCGCCACGTACTCTCAATTGCGCTTTCACAAGGCCTCAGGGAAGCTGTCCTCTGCGTATCTCGGCGCAGTTTTCAGCCTGCTCCACCTGAAGACTTCAATAAACCCATGCTCGAATCCAGGAGACATTTTCATAAGCTTTGGAAAGTCAGAATCCAACCCTCATTCAATGTCGATGCGAGCGATGGCGTAGGGCAGGAGCCTCAACTCGATCTTGCTGGAGACCGATGGCTTCAATTCTCCCGCCTGAGCGCGGAAGTTTTCCGGATCGTGCATAGCGTGCTCAGCATTGGTTTCATCCAGGTAGCGGATTCTGGCCTGGCTTGTGCCCGTCTTTATTTTCACTTCCTGCGTCTCACCAATCAGGTTGGCCACAATGATGCGCCGGCGCTTCCGATCATCAAACAGCGTCAGACCTTCGGTCTGAAGCGGATGACTCGAATGGGTCGGGTAAATCTGCCGGCCCGGAAATTCTCCAATGTCAGCAAGGACATGGTAAACAGGGAAGACCGCGTTCGGCAGTGAGGGAAATTGTTCGGGTAGCGGCGAGCCGGCTTCCGTTTCCATAACGCCCCGCCAGCCGGTGGTCTCAAAATACGTCAAGCTATGAACATTTCCGGTGGCCGCGAGCCGCCCAATGCTGCCCAGAGTCCAGCCGGCGCCAAAGAGAGACATCTGGCGAGGATCCACGTCCGGCGGCAGATTCTTAAGCGCTTCGGTTGCCGCGGCGTCTGAGCAGATACGCAGCGTGATCGGCGAGACCACCACCGGTCGCGGGGAGAATTGTTTGGCGTCCTCTGCGTTGCTGACCATACCAGCCAGGTTTTCCACCAGCGTCGTGTTGTCGAAGGCATGCACCTGCGGATTATTCGAGTAACAGACCAGCGTGGGCAAAGCGCCGGGTGGCGGTCGCAGGCGATTGACTTCCGTGAAGAAAAGTTTGGTGCCCGCGGCAAGCAGAACGTTTGGGGCACACGCGTGCAGGATGGGCTGAGCGAGACGGACCCATTTATCGCTCGTGACTTCTTCCGCTTCGTGGAAGAGCAGCCAAAGGAGGATCTTCGGCTGCACGCGACCGATCTGTTCCGCGAGACCGCGCAATTCCGCTTCGGCATTGTCTGAGACCGTCAGGGCGATGTGCAAGCCGCTGTTCAACTGGTTGGCGTCGCTGGCGGCGCGCTCCAGCGCTGCGTGATAATGCGGAGAGGACAATTTCAAATCGACCCGCAGATGCGTCAAACGAAGCAATCTCAGCCGCTCAATCTGGCGTTCTGTCAAAGGATGACCGTGCTTCGCGTTACAAAGGCCAATGGGCGGCAACGGCAGGACCGGCGTCGTGGAAATAGAAAACTGGGCCGCACGTCCTTGCAAGACCGGCAGGACCGGCCGGACGTCGCCTTTCAAAGTGAGCGTAACGGATTGGCGGACTTCGTCTCCAATTTTCAACGCGGCCGGTAGCGGCAGGCGCAGCGGCGTGCAATAGGTTTTGAACGAGGCATCCGTCCAATTACGTTGGTCTTCCATTTCAAAAATGTCGCCGCCAAAGCGCAGTTCGGCGCGCATGCCTAGGTTGGCGACGTTATAGGAAAGAGCGCGAATCTCTTCGAAGGGTTGACAAGGCGAGATATGACGTGGAAAGACGCCTTGCTCTTCCGAACCATCGACATGCTCGATCAAACAGGAGCCCCCGGCGCATTCGGCGATGGGATGCAGAACACAAATGCCAATGCGATTGCGGGAGAAATCCGAACGAGCAGTGCCATCGAAGGTGTAAGTAATCTGGCCGGACGTTTCCCCTCCGATGGTGCCTTTCCAGAAATAGTCGATCTCTTTTTGACGGCAGATGACTTCGAAGCTGAGTCGGAAAGAGTCCTTGTTAATTTCCGACCTCAGGTTTGTGACCTGCGGCGGGACCGTTCCCCAGTTGTGGTCTCGTACGGCAGCATAAATGGCTCGCACGACCTCGTAGTCACCCAGCCGAATGTGACGCAGGAAGGCCGTGTTGGGTTCGAGAATCATGGTAAACGGGCCGGCACGAAGTGCGAGCGGTTTAAGCATGGCCTCGTTTTTCCCGTAGTGAAGAATGGTCTTGGGTAGCATGGTCGGTCCGTGATGCGCCGCTCGTCCGCGGTTTCGTTTCCACCACGTTTACTGCTCAATTATCGGTCTGGCAACATTCTTAACCGAGAAAGCGTCCCTCACGGCGGGAGCCGCGGACGTCTCGTCCGCACGAACCTGCAAATGACCAGCCTGATACCATCGTCAACAATGATTGCCAAGCGAAACCCCTCCATCAAACAGTGAGTTGCTTGACGAAGGCAGTTGGCCTAAGCGCCTCACTCTTATTCGGGCGGACGAGACGTCCGCGCTCCTTTACGGCATGGATGCGGCTCATGCCGTCTTCACTTTCTCCTCTTTGGCGTCCCACAATAAAGTCCTGCTCTGTCGGAAGGACTCGACAGCCATTTTAATCGCGACCATGGTCGCGCATCCGAGGTCGGCGTTGCAGGCGAGTTGATCTTTGCCCCGCAGGACGTCGATGAAATTGCCTTCCAGATCGCGGCGCTGCTTGATGGGAAGACGGACCTCTTCCTTGCCGTCGTTTTTCGCTTTGAAGTCCTCCTTGAAGTCGCCGTTCCAGCGTAACGCCGGTTCGCCCCCCAATTCCATGGTGCCATGTTTGCCGTAAATCTTGTCGGGAAGGCCGGCGTCATTGGTGAGCGTGCTGACCAGGAAGAGCGACCATTCACTTGGGTAATCGGCGGTCATCAGGAAGGTGTCGGGAATATCGCGGCCATCCTTCTCGATGTATTGACCGCCTGTGGCGCTGACGCGGCGCGGATATTCGCCGTTCGCGCCCGCGATGGCAATCAGCAAGGGGGCGAGCTTGTGGTAAAGAAGGTCGGTGGCAACACCGCCGTTGTAAGGCCAATACTTGCGGAAGCGAAAGAAGTGTTCGGGCGTCCATGAAATCTTCGGCGCGAGGCCCCATTGATGCCCGAGCCACATGTCCCAATCGATGTAGTCTTCGCCGGATTTGTCCGGGCCTGCGGAGGGATCGATCTTCTGATGCTCATTGAAGAGGCAGAGGCGGGCGTTGCGATTATAGCTGCCGTGCGCCCAGGTGACCTTGCCGATGCGGCCGGTCTTGATCGCTTCATGCGCGGCCCAATAGGAATCGTTGGCTGTGCCGTTGGGTCCGACCTGAAGAGTTTTGCCTGTGCGCTTGACGGCCTCGCGCAGCTCGAGAGCCTGCTCCACCGTGTGCGTCATTGGTTTCTCCACATAGACGTGTTTGCCCGCTTCCATGGCATCGATGGAAATTTTGGCGTGCCAATGGTCGGGTGTCGCGATGAGCACCGCGTCGAGATCTTTTCGCTCGAGCAACTTTCGGTAATCAAGATAGCCGTCACCTTTGCAAATATTTTTTGCCCGAGTCAGTCGGCGCTGATAAACATCCGACACACCGACCACCTGGATGTTGTCGGTCTCGCTTCGTTTTACGAGACTTCCCAGATGTCCGGTGCCCATGCCGCCGCAGCCGATCACGGCAAAGCGTATCCGATCGTTGGCCCCGAATGCGGTGGCGCGCACGAATTGAGGCAGGGCCAATGCGCCGCTGGCCAGCGCGGTGGATTTCAGAAACGTCCGTCGGGATGTCTTTGGATTTTTCATAACTGGTTTGTGTTTGGATCAACGACTTGAACGCCCCTGTTATTTGCTGGCGAGGAACTGGAATTCAAGCCGGAAAGGTGAGGTCCCGATGTTTGGGGAGCCAAACACCGTAGATCTGCCCATTGCCCGCGCCCCGCCCTGTGCCAGAGTGAAATTGCAAACGGAGAACAGACGAAGGCTTTATGAAGATCAAAAAAGCAATCGGCATCTTGAAGAAAACTGCCAGCGACTTCATGGAAGATCGCGCCCTGCGCCTCAGCGCAGCCTTGGCGTACTACGCCATGTTTTCTTTGGGGCCGCTCTTGTTCATCGTGATCATGCTGGCCGGCATGGTCTTCGGCGAAGAGGCGGTGCGCGGCGAGGTGCAACAGCAACTTCAGAGTTTTGTGGGCGAGCAGTCGGCCAAGACGATCGAATCGATGATGGCCGCGCGCAAGCTCGGCACCAGTCCCATTACCATGGTCATCGCCGTCGTCACGCTCGTCTTTGGCGCTTCGGGAGTTTTTGGCCAGTTGCAGGACGCGCTCAACACGATCTGGGAAGTCAAGGCCAAGCCTGGCCGCGGCTTTGCTGGCTTCATCCGGCAACGGTTCCTTTCGTTGACCATGGTTTTGGGGCTGGGTTTCCTGCTGCTTATTTCCATGGTGATTACGACTGCGTTGGAGGCGTTCACCGGCGTGATTGGACGCTGGTTGCCGGTGCCCGGTTTTGTCATGGTCGTATTCAGTCTGATCGTCAGTTTTCTGGTAGTGACGCTGCTCTTCGCCATGATTTTCAAATTCCTGCCGGATGTGAAAGTCCAATGGCGGAACGTCTGGGTCGGCGCCATCGGCACGGCCTTGCTCTTCACGATTGGCAAATATCTCATGGCCCTTTATCTGGGCCGGGAAGGGACCGCCTCAGCTTATGGCGCCGCCGGGTCGGTGATGGTTATTCTACTTTGGATTTACTATTCATCGGTCATTCTGCTTTTTGGAGCGGAGTTCACGCAGGTCTATGCGAAGGAGACCGGATCGCAAATTGTGCCGTCGAAATACGCCGTTCCCGTCACTGAGGAGGCTCGCGCGCAGCAAGGAATGCCTGCCAGGGCAAAGAAGGAAGAGCGGCCCGTGCCCGCATCGGGGGCGCAAACGGCGAACACCTTGCAACACGAAGAAGCCTCGCAGGACGGAGTAATTGCCCGACATCCGTGGACGTATCTGGCTGCTGCGGTCGGGATAGGCGCCATGACTGCCTGGTGGCTCAGACGAGATACTGGCCGAGCGCTTGAGTATTGAAAAACCGCGCCTTATTGCTGCCACACTATAGCGATTGCCAAAAATAATTTCCGGCCAAACCAAGAGCCAAGGCTGCTGCGCCTCACAGAGGCGCGCTCCGGGAGCGCGGGTCTGCGACCCGCAGCCTGTCCAATAGGTTGCCAATCGGAAATGAATTCTGGCAACCGCTCTAGCCCTGCTTTCCAGCCAAAAAATCCGCCGCGTTGTCCTCTGGCTCGTAACCCACCAGCTTTTGTGCATTGCTGATGTCCCAGAAGCGTCCGGTGTTGTTTGAGACACCGAAAAAGATGGCGAACTTTAAATCCGCGCGGATGGACTTGACGATCAATTGCGTCAGATCGCGCGGGCTGCACCATTCCCGTTGCACATCGTGGCCGGGAATGCGCAAGAGCGGATCGTCATAAGCGCGAAAGTAACAGAGGCGGATGCAAATCACCGACAGGCCGTGGATATCGGAATAGTACCGCGCCAGGGCTTCGCCGAAAATTTTCGTGCACGCGTACACAGTGGAGGGACGAACCGGCATCTCCGGCGTGACCCATTGGCCTCGCCCGTAATTCAGGACCGTCTGCCCCGTGCTCGGAAAGATGACTTTCCTGACTCCAGCCAGGCGCGCCGCTTCCAAGGCGTTGAAGACACCCGCCAGGTTCACCGGAAGGAGCTTCGAGTGGAAATCGGCTTCGTCGGAAATGGCCGCCAGATGGACCATCGCCTTGATGCCATCGCATGCATCGCGCAGCGCATTCGCATCGCGAACATCCGCCAGCACAAACTCGTCGTCGCCGCTCAGCGGAAGCGATTTTAACGGACTTGCGTCCAGCAAACGGAGCGCGAATTCCTCCCGCAACAACGGGACGATCTGCGGTCCGACACGTCCGCCTGGGCCGGTGATGAGGATTCGCTCTCTCACTGCGCTGTCCAGCCGCCATCGATCAAAATGTCCGTGCCGGTGATGAACCCCGCTTCTTCGGAGCACAAGTAGAGCGCCAACTGCCCGACCTCCTCCACCTGGCCCCAGCGCCCCACGGGGATCTTGGCGATGAATTGCTGATTCAGTTCCGGATTCTCCAGGATCGGTTTGTTTAACTCCGTGGCAAACGGTCCGGGACTGATTCCATTGACGGTAATTCTCTCTGAAACCAACTCCAGCGCCAGCGCTTTCGTGAAGCCGAGCAGCCCGGTTTTGCTCGCGCAATAAGCCGTGCGCCCGGCGATGGCGACGTGGCTCATGATGGACGTCAGATTCAAGATGCGCCCGTAGCCTTGTCCCTTCATGTGTGGCACGAACGCGCGGCACATCAAAAACACGCTGGTCAGATTGGTGTCCATGACCTGGCGCCACTCTGCCAGCGTGAACTCGGTGACCGGCTTGCGGATATTAACGCCGGCGTTGTTGATGAGGATTTGGATCTTGCCGAACTTGCTCGTGACTGCCTTTTCAAGCTGCTTCACCTGCGCCTCGTCCGTCACATCCGCCTGAAGCGCCTCTGCGTCGGTTCCTAACGCGCGCGCTTCTTTGGCCACAGCATTGAGTTGATCGAGGTTGCGGGAAGCGAGCACGAGTCGAGCGCCCGCGCCACCGAGCGCCAGGGCCATCGCTTTGCCGAGGCCTTTGCTCGCACCGGTGATCAAAGCCACTTTATCTTTCAATTTCTTGTCGCTCATTTGAGTTCCTTTCGAGCAGGACAGGCGTCCCGCTTGTTCCATGGCCGAAGAGTTTTACAGAGAGGCGGCCGCTGCGCCACTTCAAAAGCGGACTGCTTTGAAGAAAGGGTGTGATTAAAAAGTGGGTGAGATAGTACCTCTGAAACTGGGGATAGGAATGTCCCGCAACCTGCCGGCTGAAAGCCGGCGTTACGCGTAGCGCCGGCTTTCAGCCGGCAGGTTGGGCGACTTTCTAGTCGCCCGCCCACCCACTTTTAATTACGCCCTTGAGAAACAGGCAGGATGGCTGACCTACTCCTTAAGGGGCCGCAGCTTGATATTCTTGAACCAGCACGGCTTGCCATGATCCTGCAAGCCGATGTAGCCCTTGCGCGGATGATCCTTGTAAGCCACGTCGAATTTGTGTGCGCTGCCATCCGGACGCTTGTTCGGTTCCGTGAACTGATCGAGGTCCGCGCGAGTAACCGCTTCGACGTTGAGGACTACTTCGATCCGGTTGCCGATGCAGCCGATTTCAATGTGGTTCCACTCGCCGGCGGGTTTCATCGCGTTGCGGGTCGGCCTGGCCAAATCATAAACCGCGCCCGTATCGTGGTAGCCTGCGTTCGTCGTATCATCGATGGCGATCTCAATGCCATTAAAGCCGATGTCCTTGCCTGGACGCGGCGTCAGCGAAGCCGTGCGAACGAAGATGCCGCTGTTGCAGCCCTTGCTGATCTTGAAATCCAGCGCGAGCACAAAATTCTCCCACTGCTGCGTGTGAACGAGCATGTAATGACCGGCTCCGTGCGGATTAAGGGCCCCCTCTTCCACCCTTGTGCGTGGCATGGTGCGGTCGCTGTTGATCCAACCAGCGGTTGTCCCGCCGTCGAACAGCAATATCCAACCCGCGCGACGTTCCACTTCACTTAGGGCGTTATCGGGTTGAGCTTCGGCGGTCAGGCCGACACGCGCAGCCAGCAACAAGATGAAAAAAACCAACGCTCTCATTGGCGAGCCTGATTGCCAAAAATAACTTCCATCTTACCTACCACCAGGGACGAGGCCTGCCCTTTGGGGTTGGCGTAGCGGCGTCTCGGCAGAGACCGTCTCAAAAGTACTGTTGCCGTTCGCCCTCACCCTGACGCTCCCCGAGGACAAGCTCCAGAGGGGCGTCATGTTTATAGCATCGAACAAAACAATTTGAGCCCCAGCGGGGCGTCATGTTAACGCGAGAACGGTCATGCAAAAGCAATCCGGAGCGTCAGGCTCAATGCCATGCCGCTCCTACGGAGCTCTACGGTGTTTTTTTTTGTGTGGTTGCTATAAACATGCAGCCCCTCTGGGGCATTAACATCACACCCCGCATGAGTTTTGAGACAGCCTCCGGCAGAGCGCCGTCTTTTGCCACCGTTACGGCGCTCTGCCGAGACGCCGCTACGCCCTTTCAAGTTCGCATTCCGGAAATCACTTTTGGCAATCACTCTAGAGATTCAAATGACCGCGCGCAAATGCGAGCGACTTGCGAACGTTGTCATCTTCGAACTCAAGTTGTTGGTCTGTGCTAAGACCTGTCGTGTGCGGAAGCGGCTGGGCCGATTTGGAGCGTTTCACCTGTGCAAGAGCCTGCGCCAGCCGCTGCGCCGAAGCGCCGGGCATTGTCGCCCAATATTTCTCGGTCAGACAGGGAATCTTGAGCGGATCGCGTGTGATCATTTCCAGGTTGAACTGCAGTTTGGGATTCGCTTTCTGCAGCACTGCGACGATGCCTTTTAGTTCGAGAAATCCTTGGCCAAGCGGAACCTCCGAAAGGAAAAAGCCTTCGGAGTATTCCTGCACGCCCATATCCTTGAGATGCGTCGAGGCCGCGAAGGGCGCGTAGGCTTCAACCACTTCCATGGGCTCTTCGAGCAGCGCGATGCTGTTGCCGGTATCAATGCAGACGCCGACATGTTCGCTGCTCAGGCGACGAAGCCATTCGAGCAATTCCGGCACGAGCCAGTCCTTGTGGTTCTCCACCGCCAGACGCAGTCGATGTCGCTTCAGGATAGGTTCCGCGAGAGTGAGCGATCGCCAGGATTGCGCGCGGAATCTTTGGAACGCTTCTGCCGAATCGAAAGTCTCATAGCGGCGCCCGCTCAACAGCGCCGTGCGCACGACCGATGCCCCGGCCTCCTTGGCTAGACGCAACTCAGATTGGAATTGATCCAGACCGGATTCATCTTTCGGCAATACAAGCTGGCCTTCGAAATACATCTGAGAAGCTTCGGCTTTGGCGCGAATCTTTGCCGCGTAACTGGAATCTTTCTTGCCGATCGAAACCTGCACGCCACCGGCACCCAGTTGATGGGCGTATTGGAGGAACTCCAAGGCATCAGAGAAGCGCGCTTTCGCATGACCATCTCGCGCCGCCTTCCAATGAGCGCCATACGAATGCATCCCGATGCCGAGCCGTTTGCGCGAAGCAGCTTCTGCAGCGACGATTGACGACGCGACGCTCACTATGGGCAGGCCGCCCGCCAGCATCTGGAGCATCTGTCGGCGACTCACGTTTGGGTTCATGATCGTCAAATCACTGATAAGTCAGCTTCAAATTAAAGCCCACGGCTTGCGCACCTCCCGTCCAGGCAACGGAGGCATGCTCAGACGGCGACACGCTGCTGGACTTCGGCATGCGGGTGATATGCCAGATATTCCTTCAGCACGCAAGGAGCCCCGCGGTACGTACCCGCTTGGAGAAGCAGAGCCAAACTTCCGCGGCAATTTATTCCTTCACGAGCGAGGTTGCAGCAGCAAGGAACTAATCGGATGCACAGTTCGATGACATCCCGCTCCAAGATTGGGCGATCAAAATCTTGACAACGGTCGCGACATTTTGTTTTCCTTGCTGCAGAGTAAACACCCCAGGCGAGCATAGCTAGAAGGGGAGAAGCCTGCGCGGCGTCCGTAGCCAACTCGCGCTACCTTCGAGCAAGAGGCAAACCTGAACCAAAATCAAGCAACCTATGAAAACGAGACATTTGTTGTTCCTCATGGCCATCATTCCCGGCATTGCCACTCAGACAGCCTACGCCGCTGCAGGGCCGGGTCCGCTCGATCCAGTGGCAGCCCCAGCGGTTGGACTCTTTAAGACATTGGACCAGGTAGAGCCGCGTACTCCAATCTATTCGCTGCCATTCACCATCGATCAGCCTGGTTCCTATTATCTCACTGGGAATCTGACGGCGGGCGCGGCCAATGCCAATGGCATTACTGTTACTGCGAGCGACGTGACACTCGATCTTGCGGGCTTTGCCTTGAGCGGCCTGGGCGGAACCAGCGGAGATGGCGTGAATGTCAGCGTCGCCGTCACCAATGTGACCGTTCGGAACGGCACGGTTCGAGGCTGGGGCGGTCGAGGAGTGGACGCAGACACCGCCTACAATAGTCAGTTGGTGGACATCCGTGCCTCGCATAACGGTAACGATGGTATGTCATTGGCAGCGGGTGGCATTATCATGGCCTGCGCGGCCACGGCTAACGGACAAGACGGGATTGAGGCGCTCAGCCTTTGCACGGTCAGCGGATGCGTGGCGACGCGAAACAGCGGCGATGGAATTACGGTCAGCGCTGGTTCGGTGGTAACGAGCTGCGTGTCTTCCGGCAACGGTGATGATGGAATCGTCGGTGGTACAGGCAGCACCATCCGGGGCAATACGGTCTACACCAACGTCGGAGACGGAATCGAAGTAATAACGGACTGCCAAGTGGCCGAAAATACTTGTGATCGCAATGGCCTCGGAGCTGCCAGTTCTGCAGGCATCCATGTCACCGGAGCAGGCAACCGAATAGAACGCAATAACGTCACCGCCAGTGATCGCGGTCTGGATATCGACGCCGCCAACAACGTTGTTGCCGACAACTCGGTCCGGGGCAACACGAATAACTATGAGTTTGCGGCCGGAAACCAATTGCGTTTGCTGGTGAGCCAAATCCCCCAGGTCATCAGTTGGCCGGCCACGGTGGTCTTGGCCGGCACGCTGACTGGGATTGCGGGCTCAAACGGCATAACTGTCGCGGCGAATGATGTGACCATCGATTTAGGGGGCCACGCACTCGTGGGCGTCGCGAGTTCGCTCGATGGCATCAATGTTAGTGGCACGCGAACGAACGTGGTGGTTCGCAATGGCTCGGTGCGCAGTTGGGCTGGTGACGGCGTGGATGCTACCAGCGCTGTCAACAGCCAGCTGAGCAATCTGAATGCGTCCCGGAACAACGGCTCGGGTTTGATTGTGGGCGAAGGCAGCTTGGTTTCCGGATGCTCGGCACGCACCAATACCGTGGATGGGATACGTACCAGCGGCGGTTGCCGGGTCACAGATTGCACCTCATCGAGGAACGCCGGCGATGGCTTCGAAACCGGCACCGGCAGTTCCCTGGCTGGCTGCGCGGCTTTCGACAACGTCGGCGTCGGGATCAACGCCAGCATTTCCTGCGCGATCAACAACTGTTCGGCCTACTCCAACACCGGCATCGGCATCGAATCTGCCAGTGGCAGCACCATCCAGCAGTGCTCCGTTTACCTCAACACCGGCAATGGAATTTCCGTGGATAACGGCAGCCTGGTTTCCGGTTGTTCTGTTCGACTGAACACCTCAAACGGCATCCGCGCCAACAGCCAATGTCGTGTAGAAAACAACGACTGTGCGGGCAATACCCTTGCGCAGATCATCGTCAGCTCCACGGCCAATCGCATTGACGGCAACCATTGCACCGGCGGCCAGCGGGGCGTTCAGGCCAACCCTGCCATCGACAACCTTATCATCCGTAACAGCTCTCAAGGCGCGACGGTGGCGGCTTACGACATCGTGGCCGGCAACCATTCTGGAGGGGTCATCGCCAGTCCGGGGGTTGGCTTTGCGAGCACTCAGCCCTGGGCTAACTTCTCGTTCTGAAAGCCAGTCATGATGCGCGGAAATGCCTCTGTTTGACCGCATAGGCATTTACAGATATCTCCGACTAAATCTAAAATAATTCGCAATGGGTTATGAAAACGCTTCTTTTGACCTTGCTGCTGGTCTGCACGGCTGCGCTTGCGTCTCGCGCCGCCACGACCATCAATCCCGTTAACAAGTTCGCCTACGGCGCGAATATCGGCTGGGTGAATTGGCGCGGGGATGTGGCTAATGGCGCCGTCATCGGCGAATACATCTGCTCGGGCTACATCTACAGCGCCAATGTCGGCTGGATTAAGTTGGGCAGTGGCACGGCCGCTGACGGAATCCGCTACCAAAACCTTGTGGCGGGTGATTTCGGCGTGAATCACGATGGGGCAGGAAATCTGCGCGGTTACGCCTACGGCGCCAATATCGGTTGGGTGAAGTTTGAAGATCTTGGAGCACCAAAGATTGATCTTAAAACGGGCAACATGAGCGGATTTGCGTACGGCGCCAATGTCGGTTGGATCAGCCTCAGCAATGCTCAGGCTTTGGTACAAACGGACACGATTCGGATGGGTGCGGATACCGATGGTGATGGACTCTCGGACGCCTGGGAGCTAACGCACGCCGCCGGGCTCGGCATTCTGAATGGAACCGACGACAGCGATGGGGACGGCCGTTCCAATGCCGAAGAGTACGTAGCCGACACGGATCCGCTCGACGCGACGAGCATAATGCAACTTACTTCGTATGTTTTTGGAGCCTTGGGCTCGCCTGTGACCTTGACCTGGTCCAGTCGTTCAACCCGAGTGTATTACGTCCAGAAAGTGACGGAGTTCGTGGAACCGCCCCCTTATGGGTGGGTTGATGTTTTGGGAGTGATCTGCCCCGATCCAGGTCCCACGACAACGCGAATGTTTGCCGACCCAGCTTCGCCCCAGCGCTTCTTCCGCATTGCGGTGGAAAAGCCGCTCTCGCCATAGCGGAGTTACTTGGTCTGATTCGTGGCGGCAGGCTTCTTCTTGAAAAGATCTCCAACGCTTTTGCCCACCTGCTCCACGGTGCCGGTTCCAAGGTTCTTGACATCTTCCGTCACTTGCTTGCCGACATCGCCCATCGCAGCACCGACGGCCTTGAGCGTGGCGTCGGTGACTTCCTTGAGGACTTTGGAAACCAGTTCGGACGGCGTGATGCCTTCCGGACCCTGTCCCAGGTTGGTGAGATGAATTTCCGGCAGCGGTACGGTGGCGGACTTGCCACCCAGCAGGGTCGCGTTCACGTGAACTTTGCCGCCTGAGATCAGGAAATCGTCCACTTGAAGCTTGCGCGTCTTGGCCTTGGTCTCCTCTTTGGTCTGAGGCTGGGGTTTGGCTTCGGTGCCTTGAACGTTTTCCAGAATCTTGCTGAGATTGTTGCCGCTCAGGCTGCCCTCGAATGTAATCTCCGGGCCGACGACCTTCACCGATCGCACGATGACTTTGTTACCCATCACCGAACTCGGCACCACGCTAAGCCCCACTTCGCCGACCTTGATGGCCTCGGGTGTCTTGTACTCGGGCGGGTTGCCGACGACGAGTCCCTTCAATTCGCCCCTGCCGGAGAACGGCGAGATGCGTGCGCCGGCGAGTTTCACCTCCACTTTCGCAATGGCGGGGCCGACCGTTTCAACGCTGCGCTGGACGATCGAATCCAGGAACACGAACCCCAACACCACCGCCAGGATGACGAGCGCTACCAGGACCAGGAGTATTTTCACCCAAAGCTTTTTCATAGCGGCAGCATGGGATGCCGATTTTAGGGTGTAAAGCAGGGAAATGCCCCGGGGAGGGCGTGATTAAAAGTGGGTGAACGGGCGACTAGAAAGTCGCCCAACCTGCCGGCTGAAAGCCGGCGCTACCGTAGCGCCGGCTTTCAGCCGGCAGGTCGGGGGACATTCCTGTCCCCAGTTTCGGAGGTACTATCTCACCCACTTTTAATCACACCTCCCGGTGGACACCCCGCCAGGCTATGACACACGTAGTGCCCGCAGTTCAGCGTCCCAGGGCGGGCGATAAGGCCGCGCCAGCATCGACGCTGCTTCGGCATCGTCGAGGATCTCCTCCTTCTCCGCATCCCACCGCACTTTGCGGCCCACCTTCATCGAGATGTTGGCCAGATGGCAGACGGTCGAAACCTGGTGGCTGCTTTCCAGATCGGAGTTTGGCTCCTTCCGCGACTTGACACATTCGAGGAAATTCCTCGCGTGCTCAACGAACTGATTCTTTGAATCGCCCGAAGTGTCCTTGATCGGCTCAGTCCAGAACTGTTCGCCTTGCTCTGGCACCGGCTGCGGACCGCCCACCGGATGACCGCCAATGATCCGTGAAACAATGTTGAGGGGATTCTCCTTCTTGTCCGCGATCACTTCGAAGCCGTTGCGGTTTACCACCAGCGTGCCTTGGGTCCCGTGAAAGGTCAGTCCGCCTGTATTCGGAGAGACGCCGCAAGCTGCGCATTCGCGAATTTGCACAGTCGTGTGAAAGCTCGGGTATTCGACCATTACATCCTGCAAGTCCGGCACCTCGCAGTTGTCCTTCAGGAAAAAACGGCCACCGGCGCTCGTGATGGCCCTTGCCCCCTTCGCGCCCGTGCACCAATGCACGATGTCGAGCGAGTGATGACCCAGGTTTGTCATCTGACCGCCGGAGTAATCCCAAAACCAGCGGAAATGATAAAGCGCGCGGTTCGGGTTGTAAGCTCGTTGGGGTGCGGGACCAAGCCACAAGTCGTAATCAAGCTCCGGAGGTGGACTGCTGTCCGGCGGATGCCCAAAGCCAGGTGACACATTGCGAAAGAAATTGCACTGCGCCGAAACCACCCGGCCAATGTGACCGCTTTGAATCAGTTCCCGCGCCCGCTGGTAGTGCGGCCCGGAGCGCTGCTGCGTTCCCACCTGCACGACGCGCTTGTGGCGACGCGCCACTTCGATCATCCAGCGCCCCTCGCGCATGAAGAGCGTCACAGGCTTCTCGACATACACATCCTTGCCGGCGGCACAGGCCAGCATCGTGAGCAGGGCATGCCAATGATCCGGCGTCGCGACGACGACCGCATCGACATTCTTATCCTCGAGCAACCGTCGGAAGTCGCGGTAGAGCTTGCACCCGTTGCCGACCAATTGTCCTGCTGCCTCCAGCCTGGGCTGAAACGTTTCTGCCACCGCCACGACGCGCGCGCCGGATAGCGAATGGAAATTCCGCGTATGGACCCGGCCCATCAGGCCAAAACCGATGACGCCAATGCCGACCTTTTCGTTCGCGCCAAGAACACGCTCCGCCGAGAGTGCCGTCGTGGATACGAGGGCGGTGCTTTGGGCGACACGTTTGATGAACTCACGCCGTTTCATTGTGCTGGCTACTGTGGTTTCGGAGTCTGTTCCAAGGTGCTGCGGCTGGCAACTCCGTTTACGCAGGCTTGTCGGCTCCAGTCAGTTCGGTCACAATACCTGCGTTATGACAGCAACAATCAATCGTCGAGGCCAAATCGTTCTTCGCAGGTCAGCAGGCGAGAAGGTGACCGTCAAAGCGGGTGATGTTTTGGTTGTTATCCGCGATCAAGATGGTCGGATTATTCTGGAAAAGCGAGCGACTGCCGGCACGGACAAACGTCGCAGCTATCTCAATCCGCCGCCGCTTCCGAGGCGAGTGCTGACGCGCGTTTACCAGCAAACGGATCGGCAATGGAACAAAGTTGAAGGCGAAGCAGTGGCTCTGAGTCAACGGGCGCTCGCTGGCCGCCGTCTGGAGGAGCTGTGAATGCATGGGATATCTCACAAAAACTTCATTCCCTGCCTATCCGGTTGGTTGACAATTTCTTTGGACACCACATCAGGTCGTGGGTATGAATTGTGTGGTCTATGACCGTCGAAATTGTCGCATTCGTCACTGCCATGGGGCACGCAACCAACATACTTAAGGCAGCGATTGATGCTCGCGATGAATCCAAAAGGCGCGAGGCTTTGGCGGAACTTAACAGCGCATTCGCCGATGTGCAGGCCAGGCATCTTGCGATCATTCAGAATCAACTGACGCTCTTGGAGGAGAAGGAAGCCCTCAAAAAGCAGATCGCCGATTACGACAAATGGGAAGAGGAGAGCGCTCGCTATGCGCTTGGTGAGATTGCGCCCGGGTTCGTTGCATACGTGCTCAAGCTGGACCATGCACCCGGCGAGCCTGCGCATTGGCTGTGTGCAACGTGCTATAAGGATCGACAGACATCTATCTTGCACCCTGACAGTAATGGTTCTAAGACTTTTGTTTGCCCGCGCAACCCGCACCATCTTTTGGATTGCGAGCAAAGATAATGTTTTCGCGTGCCCCCACAGGTTGTGGTGTGATTCGCGTTTGTCACGCAACCGTATAGGCGTGCTTCATTCTATGAAAACCAAAAAGCAACCAGCTTCAAAGCGGACGAATGCAACCAACGAAATCCCGGCCGTCTCGCGCGCCGCCGAACGTAACGCTGCAGCCGCACGCGCCTGCAACTACCCATTTAGGTTCCCGCGCGATCACCGTCAACTCGGCGGAAAGTTCTCCGTCGAAGAGAATGCCCGCCGGCTGCTGCGCTTCTTCTATTTCGAGCGCCGCCTCATGCAGGCGCTGGGCGCGTGGACGCTCAGCATTGCGGAATTTGAGGTGAAGCTCGAAACGGGCCGGCACATCTTTTACCACGGCGATGCCGCGCGGCTCTTGCGGGAACGTCTTCACGAGCAGGAACAGCGCTGGGCCGACATCGATCAGCATCGTGACGCGGACATCGACCGGTTCATCGAAGAAATGCTTCGTGCGTCCGACGCGGCAGAACTTCTGGTTGGCGTGCATCAAGTCGCTGGCCGAGCGCTGGAGATCGCCTATCGTCATCACATCGACGACACCGACCCGATGACCGACGCGCCGACGATCCGCCTGCTGCGCCGCATCCTCACCGATTACGAGCCGATGCTGGAATGGGCCGAACAGGCCATCACCGCGTATGTCGAAGGCGGCGTCGATGAAGCGCGCCTCGGATCGTGGCGCTGGCATCTGGGGCGGTTGCTGGGCAGTATTGGCGGCGTCACGGGCAGCGACCCGCGCAACGAAGAACCCTCGCCTTTGCGCATGGCCGCGAAGCCCTTCGAACGCGGCACCGTTCCTCTGCGCGACGTGCGCTTTGACACTTTCAAGAACACCGGCGATTACGACACGGCCGATGGCAAGGCGCGCTTTCCAAAAGATTCCTACGAGAACCTGCGCCTGCGCTTCATTCGCACGCAACGCGATGAAGTGGATGCCATCGAAGCTTTCGGCACCTTCATCTGGGATATTCGCTTCAAGGATTTCCAGGCCGAGTATGAGCTTGCACGGATCACGTGGGACGAAGCGCGCCACACCGAGATCGGGCATCGCGCCTTGCAGGCCGCCGGCTACGATCCGTTCGAGTTGCGCAACCGCCTGACCGGCTCCACCTGCCGGGGTCCGATGGATCCAGCCTTTGCCATGGCCGAAATCAACCTTTTCGGCGAAGTGGGCGTGTTGAAAACGATTAACGGCCTGATCGACACCGCCCGCGAGCGGCAGGACGCATTGCTCGTCCACATCGCCGACTTCATCCGTTCCGACGAACGCACGCACGTGCGCAAAGGCCAGGGGATTCTCAAATGCATGACGAACCTCGGCGCGCCAGCCCTCGAACTCCGTACCCGAGAACTGTTCACCGAATGCCTGGTGAGCCTGGGCGCCGTCAAGTCGGACATGGATGTCTTTACCGTGTCGCGGGAAGACATCGAACATCTGGTGGGCGAGTAGGTGTTGCTGACCGAAGCAAGGAAACCCGGATTATGACTAGCGTGGTTGCCGGGGTTCATTTCCGCTCAGTAACCTGTCGGACATGCTGCGGGTCGCAGACCCGCGCTCCTGGAGCGCGCCTCTGTGAGGCGCAGCAGCCTCGGCGCCTGGCTTGGTTCGGAAATTACTTGTGGCAATCGCTATAGTCGCCGCCAGTAATTAAGTGGACAGATGGTTTCCGTCCAGTAGAGTTCGGCTTTGCAATAATCAAATAGAAAGGATGTCTATGGCTTATTATTTGTTCCAGTGCGCCTACACTCCGGAAGCGTTGGCGACTCTCATCAAGAAACCGGAGAACCGCGTCGAGATTGTCGCCAAAGCGGTTGAAAAACTCGGCGGCAAGGTCTTGAGCGGTTGGTTTTGTTTTGGCGAGTACGATGTCGTGCTGATATATGAGTTGCCCGACAACGTCAGCGCGGCGGCCTTTTCCATCGCTGCAGGCGCGGGCGGCGCTCTCAAAGCCAACAAGACGACGCCGCTGTTCAACGCGGACGAAACGATCCGGATATTCCAAAAGGCTGGCACGGCCGGGTATCGCCCGCCCCAGTAGGAGATAAGTTAATCCGCAGAGAACTTGAACGGCGTAGCGGCGTCTCGGCAGCAGCCACCGACTCTGCGAGTGGGCTACACATGGAAGAAACCAGCCCACACCAAGCGAAAACGCCCTCAATCGACGCCGAGAAAACCTGCTGCTCAACAACGTTT
>Ga0137465_1000140_pt1 | contig 56987 bp, 41 predicted proteins | sample EasRivERMGT828_2_FD_104906 | JGI IMG/M metagenome (GOLD analysis project Ga0137465, IMG submission 104906) | Soil microbial communities from meander-bound floodplain in the East River, Colorado, USA - East River MetaG ERMGT828_2 | ecosystem: Environmental > Terrestrial > Soil > Floodplain ... | reverse complement strand
TTTTAGGCGCCAAACTCCATGTTGATAACATCCCCCACCCTGCTTCCAACCTCACAAATAAAGGGGAAACATCATTACACCCCGGAATAGCTGGACACCAGTGCGCTGCGGCGCGGCCCTACCCTTCCGCATCGGCCACAGAATTTCTGAAAACGCTATAAAGACCCGTTGGCCGGCGGTTGAGGACTGGGGAGCGGCATTGTCCACCAAACGTCTGACATGACGAAGGCTGCCGGTGTGTTGATCCTGTCCACATTCAATTGGGCAAATCAACCTATCGGACATGCTGCGGGTCGCAGACCCGCGCTCCCGGAACGCGCCTCTGCGAGGCGCAGGAGCCTTGGGTCTTGGTTTGGTCGGAAATCATTTTTGGCAGTCGCTATATTGCTTTATGAAACGGACCTTTACTTCACACGGGCGGCTCGCGGTTGTCGCGGCCCTCACAGCCTTGAGTCACGTCGCGGGCGCAGCTTCGTTTGATTGGAGCGGCGCCAGCGGTATAGATCTCTTTTGGTCCACGCCGGCAAACTGGTCGCCGGTCGGGCCTCCCGGCGCGAACGACGACGCCCGGTTCTTCGATCCGGGCGCAGTGCTCGATACGACCATCAATAACACTGTGACGGAGAACAGAACCATCCGCTCGCTTTGGTTGGGCCAAACCAATGGCATCCATAATATGCTGATCGATCCAGGCGTGACGCTGACTATTCAGGGAATTAACGACAACGGCTACGGACGTCTTGGCAGCGATCCCAACGCCACGGCGCCCACCAACGGGCTATCGAGCCTCTATGTCGGCACAAAGTCGGAGGTGGCCGCCGGCACGATAGTGACGGCCAGAATTTCGGGCGACGGCACGTTGGTGATGAATAACACCAACAACGAAGTGAACATACGCCAGGTTTTTGGCGGAGGTGGCGGGGCCCATCGCGCCATCCTGGATATGTCCGGACTGGGAACGTTCATGGCGAACCTCAGCCGCATCCGCGTGGGCGACGGCGAGGCCGGGGCGATTCGGCGCGCGGAGGGCCAATTGATACTGGCGAAAACGAACCAAATTACTCTTTCGGGTCCTTCATTGGCCGAGGATGTTCAACTCCTGATCGGCAACAACGACGTAAACAACAACGGCAACGGCAGCATTTCCCATCTCGTCCTGGGCCAGGACAACCGCTTGAACGTGGACCATGTGCTGGTGGGTGCTCGCAAACAACAAGGGAACATGCGTTTCCTCGAAACTCTGAGCGGCCCTTCGCTGATTATGCGTGGGTCGGATGGCACGAGCCGCGTTGTCGCCTTTCGGATTGGGGACGAATCGGATCAGGCCAATAGCGGCAACCCGACCGCAGGAACCGTCGATCTGAGCCTTGGCACGGTGGATATCAGGGCAGACACCGTCATCGTGGGCAAAAGCCAGCAGCAGACTGGCCGGGAAGCGTTGGGCTTTTTGACGTTGGGCCCAGGAACGTTCGACGTCAACACGCTGGAATTGGCGTTTCAGACTTCCGAAACGGCCAACAATCGTGTCGATGGCACCGTCACCTTCCGTGGAACGACCGTGCTCGTAAACAACTTATTGCGGCTGGGCCGATCGGCGGGATCAGCCGCGGCCCGCAATGCCGTGCTGAACATCAATGGCGGATCGGTGACTGTAGTCAACAATCTGCTCACGGAAGGCACGGCCACGATCAATGTGACCAATGGCCTTTTGGCGTTATTGGCGGGCTCGCCCCTCCGGGCCAACGTGCTTACTTTGGACGGCGGCACGATCAGCAACGCCGCCGCCATCACGGTCACTAATTCCCTGACTATCCTCAATAGCGGCGCCGTTCTGGGCAATCCAGTCTTTGACATGGGAAACAGCGGGACGGCGACTTGGAACGTGCAGGGCGCTGCCGGAGGCGGATTGACCGTGGGCAATATCTTTCAAGGAAGCGGCAGTTATATTGGCGATTTAACGCAGGCTCCCGGCGCCAGCATCAGCCCCGCTGGCAGTGGGGTCGCGGGCACACTTTCCGTGCTTGCCTCCTCGGCGGGCGGAAATATGACGTTGGACAATGGAGCGCTTCGATTTGATCTGGCCAGCAGCGCCGGAGCCGCCAACGATCAGATCTCTGTGGCAGGAACCCTCACTCTCATCGGGACCAACGATTTGAATCTGACGGCGCTGGGCGGCACGTTCGATACTCTCGATGCTTACACGCTCATGACCGCCGGCACACTGATCGGGGACCAGAGTCAGTTCCGGGTCGCTGGAGCGCTGGCGCAGAGCCGTTACTCCTTCGTCATTGACACGACTGCAACTCCCAACACCGTCCAACTCGCGGTTGGCGGAAGCGGTCCAGCCAGTCTCACCTGGGTGGGCGATGGCACGGCCAACGTTTGGGACCTGAAAGGCGCAGCCAACTGGACCATGGGCGCGGGGCCGGAACAATTCTTCAGCCTGGACGCGGTAGCCTTCGACGATTCGGGGTCGGCTTCACCGTCGGTGAGACTCGCGGGCGCGCTGACTCCCAGCGCGATTACAGTGAACAACCCGACCAGGAACTACACGTTCATTGGAATGGGCGGCGTGCAAGGGGCGCCGTTGACGAAACAAGGCGCCGGCTCGCTCGCGTTCAACCATACGGGCGATAACAGCTTTGGCGGGATGGTGGCGATTCAGGAGGGCGCGGTGAGTTTGGCCAACAACGGCCTGAATACGTTTGCCAATGGTTTGGCAGTCAGCGGCGGCGGTCTCACGCTTTCGGGCAACAATACCAACGTCATCACCGGCGGCGCTTTATCGATCGGCGCCGGCGCAACGCTGATGGTGATGAACGCGAATGCAAATGACTTCGGCGGCGGCTCGATCGGCCTCGATGGCACATTGACGATCGCTCAAACGGCTGATTCGACCTTAAATGGATTGCTCGGAGGTGGCGGCACCTTGATCAAAGCAGGCGCGGGCACGTTAACCCTCGCGAACAACAACAGCGCATTGACGACGGCGGTTCAGATCAATGCCGGCACGATCAAAGCAGGCGCACCGAGCGCGCTGCCCACAGCCGGCGCTGTCATCGCGGCGGGCGGAAGCTTGAACATCAATGGCCAGAACCTCAGTCCGGTTCCCGTGACGGCTGCGGGGGCGGGGCCCGATGGCAACGGCGCGGTAGTCAACACGGCCGCCCCTCAAGCCAACGCCCTGGCCAATGTGACGTTGACGGGCACGACCACTTTCGGCGGTTCGGGGCCATGGAACACCGATCCGGTTTTGAACCGTGGCCGTTGGGACATTCGCGGCGGGACCTTGAATACGGGCGGCCAACCTTTCAACTTGATCAAGAGGGGATCGAACCAGGTCACGCTGGCGGCAACGACCGTGGACGGCGCTCTGGGCGATATCGACGTTCAGCAAGGTTTGCTGGGCCTGGAAGGCGCCACCACTTCCCTGGGCGCGCCCGCCAGCAATCTTACCGTCAGAGCCGGCGCCACGGTGTCGTTTTTCGATACCACCACCGCATGGGACAAGCGGTTCGTGCTCTTCGGCAACGGCGTGACGCCCAACTTTTTCAACTGGAATGGCGCCAATACCGTCGCCGGGCCGGTCACCCTGAATGGAAATTGCATTCTCGGAGCCGCTCCTCCCGATCGCGGCATGCCCGTTTCCCTGACTTTAAGTGGCGCGGTGGCGGGCAGCGGAAGTTTGACCAAGGTATCGGCTGACACGCTCGTTCTGAGCGGCACCTACACCTACACCGGTGACACGAGTGTGAGTGCCGGCACGCTGGCGCTCACGGGCGCAGGGTCCATTGCCGGCAGTCCGAACATCACCATCGACACGGGCGCAACCCTCGATGTGAGTGCGAGCAGCGCTGGAAATCTGACTCTTGCCAGCGGCCAGACTCTCAAAGGCGGCGGCACGGTCAATGGCTCACTTGTCGCGAGCGCCGGTTCCACTGTCTCGCCCGGTCTTTCGATTGGGGCGCTGACCGTCAGCGGCGAGGTCGTTCTCCAAGGCGCGACGTTTATGGAATTGAATGCGACGCTGGATACCAATGACGTGTTGCGGGCGGGCCTTCTCGAGCTTGGCGGGACGTTGCACCTTGCGAATCTGGCCGGCAATCTCATGGCCGGCGACAGCTTCAAGCTGTTCGATGCCGGCTTGTATGGCGGCGCCTTCACCGGCGTTGTCCCGGCAATGCCGGGGCCGGGTTTGACCTGGGATCTCAGCAACCTCTCTTCGGACGGAACGCTGCGCATCCTCGGTCCGCAGGGTCCGCAAATCGCTGCCAGCTCGTTGTCGGGCGGCAACTTCATCTTTAGCGGCACGGGTGGGACGCCGAATGGCATCTACTATGTTCTCTCATCCACGAACGTGGGACTGCCGGTGATGAATTGGACGCGGATCCTGACCAACAATTTCGACGCCAATGGCAACTTCAGCGTGACCACGGGCGTGAGCGCAAGCATACCGCAACGGTTCTATCTCCTGCAAGAACCGTGATCCATTGGTTCCGGCACTCTGAGCCAGGGCAAGTCAGTTTCGCAACGCCTTGATGCGAATGAAAACGTTGCTGCCGCCAGGTCGGCCGCAAATCGTTTCGTTCGTGCCGTTGGAGAATCTATTCGTTTGCACGCTCATCGCGAACCAGTTCGTCCCGCCTGGATTCGTGGAAAACTCCGGCATCAGTCTCCAGTTGTTCGTGCCCGTGGACCTCAACACGATATTGGAGCTGGCCGTCAACTTCACAATCCGGATGGTCGGCGGCCGGATGGTCAGAATCTGTCCGCCAAAGAGGTGAATGGAGCACCGGTAGGAGTAATTAACGGCGTTCGTCGGCACCCGGAACGTGATCGTGCCGTTGACGATGTTATTGCTCGTCGTTGTCCCGGCTGGACTCTGGATTTGAAACGGGTGGTTCGAGGGGACATTGTTGATGAAGAACGTGTATGTCTCGCCGCGGAACAACGTCAGCGTTGGGTTGCCTGTCATTCCGTTGATGGTGTAAGAAGAGCCGCCAGTATAAGTAACTGTGAAATCTGCCGCGAACGTCTGCTCCAGCCCGACCAACAACAGGAAACAGGCGCCTCCCCGGCCCGCAACGCACGCAAGCAGTTTGAACGCGGTGGAGCAACGACCAGCCTTTAGATACGACGCGGACATACGAAGACCAGTGCCGACTATGTTGCCTTTGAGGAGAAATGCAATCCTAATCGATGCTGTTGCGGCACGCGAATCGATTAAGACACTGCCCCCAGGTACCCGTAGGAAAGAAACTTGAGGTTTTCCAGTCTCCAACCTAGAGTTGCTCATTGAAAGGACACGTTATGACTATCTCCAGCAAACTTTTCACGATCGCCACCATCATCGCTTTTCAATGCACTGCGCTTGCTGCGCCACGGGAAAGCGCCACGTATGACCTGGGCACGGATTTCTCACTCGCGCGGAATCCGAATGGCGTTTGGACCTACGGGGTCCTCACCGACGCCGATGAACTGGTGCCGTTTACCGTGGCTACGACAACGCCTGACGATTTCGGACGCCCGGTCCAGGTTTGGTTGGATCCGCTCACCAGCGACGCCATCTTTCATAATGACCTCGATGAAACCGTGATTTCCAATAGCGGGGACGGCGTCCATCCGCCAAATTCCGTCTGGTCTCACCCACCGCTGACCGACCGGTATCAGTCTATGGTGGTGCGCTTCACCGCTCCGAACCCTGGACGGTACAGGATTCGCGCTTCTTTCGAGAGGGTGTTGAGCCTGGTCGGCAACGATGTCGATCTGCGCATTCGCCACAATGGTCGGGACCTGTTTTCAGACACGTCGCAACGGCTGGATGAGCCCTCGACCTTTCAGACCCGATTGAAACTCTCACGCGGAGACACGATCGACTTCCTTCTCACCGACGCGGGCGACGGTGTGTACGGTGATGTCGTGTTCCTTGATATTACTGTTTCGTCGAAGAAGCATCCCCACAGCGGGAAGTGATTTCTGGCTCACCCAGGCAGAAGAGGGCTTGTCTAGATAATCGGAACTGACCCGGGACCCCTTTCTTTTCTTCGGGCATCACACAAACATTGAAACTCAAAACTCACGAGCGCCGCAAGAATCGAGGACGGAGCGGACGGAGCGCGGGTCTGTGACCCGCAGCAACTCGGCCAGACCGAGCGCGTGCGAAATTGACCGAGCGTCTTGAAGTTCGGACGTTGCTGCGGCTCACAGAGCCGCGCTCCGGCCTGGTCGTGCCCCAGGATGCCCCCCGGGGCTCGCCGCACATCATCCTGCCGGCATGGGCATTTGCGTGTCGGACAAACGTCTGATACCTCTGGTCTCCAATAGCTGATACCGTGTTTGGCCAAAGCGAAATGACTCCGACAAAATTGAATTCCCAAACGTTGCTGCGCGTCTGTCGCGCGATTCGCCGGCAGCTCTCGCCTCAACGGATCGCGAGCGTCGGTTCGAAAGGCATCCTACCCTTTCGCTTTCCCAAGGCGGCCGTGAGAGTTTGCTGGGTAACGGCGCTGTCGCTGGGATCGCTTTCAGCCGAAGTCTTCGCCGGCGAGCTTGATGTGGCGGCGATGGATCGCGAGCGAATTTTAGCCGCAGCCAAAGCCGCACTCGCAATGGAATCCGTGACGATTACCAGGCACCTTGCCAAACTCAGCGAGGGTGGGCCGAATGATTTCTACTCGAACGGCGACTATTGGTGGCCCGATCCTGCCAGGCCCGACGGGCTGCCTTACATCCAGCGCGACGGTCAGTCGAACCCCAACAATTTCCTCCATCACCGCATGGCAGTGCGCGACCTTCGTGATGGCGTCGCTGCGCTTGCCGCCGCCTACAAAGTCAGCGGTGAGGAGCGCTACGTCGTCAAGGCGGTCGAGTTGCTGCGCGTCTTCTTCCTTGATGCGAAGACGCGCATGAATCCGCATTTGCGATATGCGCAGGCCATCCCGGGCCGTACGCCGGGACGTGGCATCGGCATCATCGATACGCTTCATTTAGCCGAGGTGCCACTCGCCGCCGAAGCGATAAAGGCATCCCGCGCGTTTCCGTCCGACGTCCTGGCCGGGCTGAAGCAGTGGTTCCGCGAATACGTCGCGTGGATGACGGCCAGCAAGAACGGCCAGGAGGAAGCTGCGGCCAAGAACAATCATTCGGTCGCTTACTTTCTTCAGGTCGCGTGCTTCGCAAGGCTGACCGGCGACGAAGCCAGGCTGGCGGAGTGTCGCCGCCAGTTCAAGGAGGTCTTCCTGCCCAATCAGATGGCGCTGGACGGCAGTTTCCCGGCGGAGCTTAAGCGCACCAAACCTTACGGCTACTCCATCTTCCAACTCGATAACATGGCCAGTCTCTGTCAGGTGCTTTCCAATTCCACCGAAAGCCTTTGGCGTTTCGAGTTGCCGGATGGACGCGGCATTCGCAAAGCGATGGAGTTCCTTTATCCGTATCTGGCGGACAAATCGAAATGGCCGCACAAACCGGATGTCCAGTCCTGGGAGGGCTGGCCGGCGCGGCAACCTTGTTTGCTCTTCGCCGGGCTCGCACTGGGCGAGGAGAAGTATCTGGCACTTTGGAAAAAGCTGCCAGCGGATCCGTCGGACGACGAAGTCCGACGCAACATGGCCATTACCCAACCGCTTCTTTGGCTGAGATGACTCCTTCCACTCAGGCCTCAGCGAGGGAAATGGAATCTAAAATCCAGGATCCAAAATCCAAAATGGGTTATTACCGCTGGGTCGTTTGCGCGCTTCTGCTGTTTGCCGCCATCATCAATTACGTGGACCGCCAGGTCATTGGCATCCTCAAGCCGACATTGGTGCAGACCTTTGGTTGGACCGACGAGCGGATCTATTCGTCCATCGTTTTCAGTTTTCAATTCGCTTATGCGCTCGGATTCATGGCCGCTGGGCGTGTGATGGATACTTTGGGCGTGCGGTTTGGTTTCGCCCTGGCCGTCACGCTGTGGAGCATCGCGGCCATGGCGCACGGCGCGGCCGACTGGGTTGGCGCATGGACGTTGCCGGTTTTGAACCTCGACGCCAACACGGGTTTTGCGGTGGTCACCTTGAGCGGCGCGGCGGCTGGTTTTGCTCTGGCGCGTTTTGCATTGGGCCTCGGCGAGGCGGGTAGTTTTCCTGCCTCCATCAAGACCGTGGCCGAATGGTTTCCCCGGAAGGAGCGCGCGCTGGCCACCGGCATTTTCAACTCCGGCACCAACGTCGGCGCGCTGGTCGCCCCCATCGCCGTGCTCTGGCTCAGCAAAAACTGGGGCTGGCAGTGGGCTTTCATTGGGACAGGGATGTTGGGCTTTTTGTGGGTGGCGTGGTGGCTGGCGGTTTATCGTCCGCCCGAAAAGCATCCGCGACTCTCGGCCAGTGAACTCGGTTACATACGCAGCGATCCGCCCGATCCTGAGGTGAAGATTCCGTGGTCAAAGCTGCTGCCTCACCGCCAAACGTGGGCGTTCGCCGTCGGCAAATTCATGACCGATCCCATCTGGTGGCTTTACCTGTTTTGGGTGCCCGACTTCCTCCATCGAACCTATCAGACCAAAGTAACCCTTTCCGAGATGGGTCCGCCGTTGCTGACCATCTATCTCATCGCCGACATCGGCAGCATCGGCGGCGGATGGATTTCCTCGCACCTGCTCAAGAAAGGCTGGACGGCGAACGGCGCGCGCAAGGTCGCCATGTTGGTCTGCGCGCTGTGTGTGACGCCAATCGTGTTTGCGGCCAGCGGCCTGGGCAAATGGCCGGCGGTCCTGCTCATCAGCCTGGCGGCCGCGGCGCACCAAGGCTGGTCGGCGAACCTCTTCACCCTCACTTCCGACATGTTCCCGCGCCAGGCGGTCGGCTCGGTGGTAGGCATTGGAGGCATGGCCGGGGCGGTCGGCGGCATGTTCATCGCGCTGTTGGTGGGCGCAATCCTGCAAGCGACCGGCAGCTACGTGCCCATCTTCATGATGGCCGGTTCGGCGTACGTCGTGGCGCTAACCATCATTCATTTCCTTGTGCCGAAGCTTCAACCGGCAGATGTGGCAGCATGAAACTTCAAGCCAACTTCAACTTATGAAAAGCATTTCCGCTCTGTCGATGACGCTGGCTCTTGCGAGCGCAGCCTGGGGCGCGGATCGGATCGAATCGGCGACCATTTCGCTTCCCGGCAAAGGCCTCGGGCATCACGACTTCCTCTATAGCGGTCAATGGGACACGCGTAAGCCCGTGCAAACGATGTTTCTCATCAAAGGCGGCAAGGTGGTCTGGACTTACCAGATTCCACGAAAAGACGAGACGAACGGGCAGGAGAGTGAGTATTCGGACATGCACATGCTCTCCAACGGCGACATCGTCTTCGCTTACAAGACCGGGTGGCGCAAGATCGATAAGAACGGCAAAACGATTTACGACTACAAGTGCCCGAAAGGAGAGAGCGGCTGGACCGAATGCCATTCGGCACAGCCCATCGGCAACGACAAGGTTCTGTTCATGCAGAATGGAACCCCTGCCAAGCTGTTTCTTTACAACATCACCACCGGCAAAACCGAAATGGATCGCGTGCTGCGAACCAAAGAGCCCGTTGACCAGAAGTCGGTGCATGGGCAGTTTCGAAACGTGCGCATGACCAAGGCCGGCACCTATTTGATCGCGCACATGAACCTGGGCAAGGTCATCGAGTACGACAAGGACTGGAAGGAGATTTGGTCCTGCGACGCGCCTTCGGTGTGGCATGCGGTCCGGCTTAAAAACGGCAACACGCTCATCAGCGGCAACCAGCACGGCTTCGTGCGCGAGATCGATCCCAAGGGTGAAAGCGTCTGGGAACTGAAGAAGGGCGACCTGCCTGGCATCACCATCAACGGGGTGCATCAGGTGACGCGCCTGGCCAGCGGCAACACCGTTTTCTGCAACTGGACTGCGGGCGTGAAGAAGCCTGATTGGCCGAAGATTGTGCAGGTCATCGAAGTGACGCCGGAAAAGAAAGTCGTCTGGGCGTTCAATGAATGGCAGGATCCGGACCTCGGACCGGCATCTTGTATTCAGCTCCTCGACGAGCCCGGGGCCGCGGAGAATGGCGACTTGCAACGGTGATTGTCAATGGGATGTCTAATTCATCGAATCGTCCGGGGTGAAATAGTGCCGCTATGAAAAGCATTCAACGATCGTTGCTCTGCGCCTTCGGCCTTCTGCTGACCATGGACCTGCGTGCCGCCGCGCCCACAACCGAGCGCGCCGGGTCTTCCAACGTGGCCAGGGTTTTTTTGCTGGATGGAAAGCACCTGCAAACCGTCCGGGAACGCATCCGTGCTGGCGACCAAAGTCTGGTTCCGGCGTTGAGTCGATTGGAGCGCGACATGAAGGAGGCGATGGCTGCCACTGCCTTTTCGGTTGTCGATGATGTGGTTCCAGCCAGCGGGGATCGGCACGATTACATGAGTCAGGCGCCCTATTTCTGGCCAAATCCGGACGCGACGAATGGACTCCCGTACATCCGCCGCGATGGCGAGCGCAATCCTGAAATCGGAAAATTTCCCGATCATCGACGCATGGATGAGATGGTGGATGCTGTGGAAACGCTCGCGCTGGCTTATTTTTTCACAGGCACTGAAGACGGCGCGGCCAAAGCAGCCCAGCTGTTGCGCGCCTGGTTTCTTGACCCGGCGACGCGAATGAATCCGCATCTTCAGTACGCCCAGGGGATTCCGGGCCTGACGACCGGACGCGGCATTGGCCTGATCGAGACACGTGGCCTGACGCGGGTGGTCGATGCGATCGGGTTGCTCGAAGGTTCCAAAGCATGGCAGGAAGCGGACCAACGCGGCCTTGAGGAATGGTTCAGCCAATTCCTTCAGTGGATGCAGGAGAGCAAAAATGGTCGCGACGAGGCCGCCGCGAAGAACAATCATGGGACCTATTACGATCTGCAGGTGGCGTCCTTCGCGCTCTTCGTGGGAAAGCGAGACCTGGCCGCAACGGTCCTGCAAACGGCCGGACCGAAGCGGATCGGCAGTCAAATTGAGCCCGATGGCCGCCAGTCCTTGGAATTGGCCCGCACGAAAGCCTGGTCCTACAGCGTTGGCAACCTCAGTGGGTTGATGACGCTGGCCCGGCTCGCCGAAAATGTGAGCGTCGATTTATGGCATTTCCAGACCCCCGATGGCCGCAGCATTCGCAAAGCGCTCGATTACCTCGTGCCCTTTGCTCTGGGCGAGAAGAAGTGGCCCCACCAACAACTCGGTGGCGTTTCGCGAGAAGCGCTCTTCCCATTGATCCGGAAGGCGGCGCTCAAATATCCGGAAGGACCTTACCGGGACATGCTGATGAAACTTCCCGCGCCCGAAGCCGACCGCCGCAGCACGCTGCTTCAGGCCCAACCGAAAGCAACAGCCAGGGGCGCCCGATCATAAGAAGCCGAATCGAATCGCGTTTCGGTGAGAGAAGAGGCAAGCAGCAGCGCCTCCATTAAGATTAATGCCTTTCGGGAATTCAGGCAGGGGTTTTTGTCCCGGAGGGACATCCGACAATAGCCCGGCGTTTCAACGCCGGGTTGAGCCGACAATACAGACAAGTCCCGAAGGGACGGCAGAGAATCCAACTCTTAAACCTGATCTTCTTTCGTCCCTCCGGGACTCGGCGGTTTTGAACGCACCACCCGGCGTTGAAACGCCGGGCTATTTTCACCATGGGGCGGCCGTTTACCAATTCGGTTTCTCCGGCAAACAAGCGTCGAATTCCTTGACCAACCTGGCTTCATAATCACCGGCGTAAGTGCCGGCGAAGAATCGATCCAACGCCTCTTTGAAAAAGCGTTCCCAGGAAGCTTCTTCGTTGCCCGGATTGACCGGATAAAACAATGCGCCGTTGGATTTGGCCGCCTTGAAATCGCCCGGCGCATCGCCAATCATCAGGATGTTGGTCGCTGTATATTTGCCGACCGCCGCGAACTTGAGGTGCTCGGCCTTGGTGCCCATTTCCTGGCCGGCAATGATTTTGACATGGCGCTCGAGGCGGTTCTCAGCCCACTCACGCTTCAGGGCCTCGGCCGGGGTTTGGGAGATTACCATGGCATCGGCTTTTGCAGTGAGCTTGGCCAGGCTCTCGCACACCAGGGGAAACGGGGGCACACCATGGACAATGTCTTCAATCTGCCTGTTGACGGCGTCGGACCAGACCTTGATTTGCGCCAGGGCTTGATTGCCACTGTTCACTTCGGCAGCAAGGGTGGCATTGCCGAGTTTCGTCTCCCGGGCGATCCATTCGTCGAGCGCTTTCATAGCGGGCACGTTGACGTGCCGAGTGATCACCTGGGGGCGCTCGCGCAAAAGGTTCAAGGCCCGAGAGAGCGCCGGAAAACGATTTGCGCCGCGAGTCTTGGAGTAAAGATTCACGAAGTCCCAAACCTCGCGGGCGTATTTGCTGACGGGCTGGAGGCCGAAATGTTTGATGAACATCGGCGTGAAACATTCCTTGTGCTTGATCTCCATGCTGTCGAAGACGCAACCGTCGGAATCGATGCCGATGAAGAATTCCCGGCTGGGTTTGAAATCCTTGAGGATTTGAGCAGGGTCAGACATAGCGGCGGCCGATGAGCGATGGAATCAGACCGTATAACTGCCCGAGGCCACTTCACCGCCGCGCCCGGTCCAGTTGGTGTGGAAGAACTGGCCGCGAGGCTGGTCGGTGCGTTCGTAGGTGTGCGCGCCGAAATAATCGCGCTGGGCCTGAAGCAGGTTGGCCGGAAGCCGTTCGCAGCGATAGGCATCATAAAAGTTCAGCGCCGTGGCGAAGGCCGGGGTTGGAATTCCCTTCTTGGCTGCGGTGGCCACCACGTTGCGCCAGGAGCGCTGGCAGTCTTTGATCGCTTTCTTAAAGAATTTATCCAACAGCAGGTTGGTCAGTTTCGGATTCTTGTCGAAGGCTTCCTTGATTTTACCGAGGAACCGGCTGCGGATGATGCAACCGCCCCGCCACATGAGGGCGATGCCACCGTAGTTGAGGTTCCATTTGTACTCTGCAGCCGCCGCGCGCATGAGCATATAGCCTTGGGCGTAGGAAATAATCTTCGAAGCGTAGAGCGCACGACGAATGTCTTCGGTGATCCTGGCGCGGTCGCCTTTGATCGCCGGCTTGGGTCCCTTGAGCTTTTTCGAAGCGACCACACGCTCGTCCTTCAACGCGGAGACGCAACGGGCATAAACCGCTTCGGCAATCAAGGTGATGGGAATGCCCAAATCGGCGGAATTAATCACCGTCCATTTGCCCGTGCCCTTCTGACCGGCCGTGTCGAGGATCTTGTCCACGAGGGGCTGGCCGTCGGTATCTTTGAAGGCGAGAATGTCGCGCGTGATCTCGATCAGGAAAGAGTCGAGATCGCCCTGGTTCCATTCGGCAAAGACCTGGTGCATTTCGTCGGCGGTCATGCCAAGGCCATCCTTCATCAACTGATAAGCCTCGCAGATGAGCTGCATGTCGCCGTATTCGATGCCGTTGTGGACCATCTTGACGTAGTGGCCCGCGCCTCCTTCGCCCACCCAGTCGCAGCAGGGGACACCCTCATCGACCTTGGCCGCGATGGACTGGAAGATGTTTTTGACGTGCGGCCAAGCGGCGGGGGAACCGCCGGGCATGATGCTGGGCCCGCGTCGCGCGCCTTCTTCGCCGCCGGAAACGCCCGTGCCAATGTAAAAGAGTCCCTTCGACTCGACGTACTTGGCGCGCCGGGCAGTATCTTCGAAGAGCGAATTGCCGCCATCGATGATGATGTCGCCGGATTCGAGATGCGGAAGGAGTTGCTCGATGAATTCGTCCACTGGTTTGCCGGCCTTGACCATCAGCATCACCCGGCGCGGTTTCTTCAAGAGCCGGATCATTTCTTCGATGGAGTGGGCGCCGAGCACGTTGGTGCCTTTCGCTTCTTTGGCTAAAAAGTCGTCCACTTTGGAGACGGTGCGGTTGTAGGCGACCACGTTGAAATTGTGGTCGTTCATGTTCAGGATGAGGTTCTGGCCCATGACGGCCAGGCCGATGAGTGCGATATCTGCGGTCGGTTCCATGTTGTTCAGTTCCTAAAAAGTTGAAGCGTCACAATACTAGAGCGGGCCGGGTGCGCGAGAAGAATTTTACGACCGCGTCATCCATGGGCGCATCTGGCGAGCGTGTTGCCCAAACCCCCGGAGTGCGCCCGTCCTCGGGCACAGAATGTAAAAGAGCAGGAGCGCACTCGTGAACTATGGAGCGCTTTAAGCGGATGGGCACTGCTGCGCCCGAGGACGGACGCACTCCGATCGGTCTGGGCAACACGCCCTGGCCACACGCACCATAATTGCGTCGCCCTCAAATGCGGCTCGGCGGAGACGCCTCGTCTGCCTTCCTGCCGAGGTGCGCCGGTCATCCACTTAGCTTAAGAGTCAGCAGTCGGTTTAAGAATCGCGTTTCAGCTTCAATCGATGATCCTGTTGCAACACGGTCTGCAGATTTGCCCACCTGGCTTCATTCAGATCGCTGAAGGCATGCAGGTAAAGAGCCACGATCTCAGGCGGGTGTTTGATTAACAGCGCTTCGATGGCACTCTGAAGGACCGCATCGTCCACGGAAGGAGGCAGGTTTTCGACCGCGCCTTTCTCGTGCGGAATTTTCAGCGCGTCCAGAAAATCTGTCAGAAGGGCGCTATGTTTCTTGAGCAGCCAGTTGCGGATGAGGCCATCGGCAGCCAGATCCAGCGCCGCCCGACTCAGAGCCCCAATCATCAGGGTGTGTCTTTCGGTCCGTGGCTGGCGTTCGAGAAAAACGGCGCGGACCTTGCGTGACTGGGCGATGGCCTCCAGCGTTGCCCGGTAAAGGACCTTATCATTCGCAAAAGTATATTCCAAAATCTCGATGGCCAGCGATTGTGGAATGGCGCCAAATATTTCGTGCGAAGTCATAGAGATAGCGCCCCTTTCCGAGAGCGGTTCACGGTCAAATTCATCGCTGGCAGAAATATGCCCTTATCCGTTTTGAGGCAATGCGGATTTCGCTGCCATCGGGCCCCGGGCTAAGAAGTCTTTGCCAGGAAGCCAGTCTCCCTGGCATGCCTGTTGTCTCAGTTTCAGACTTGTCCTGATCCAACCGACATACACATAACGCTCGAAGGATTGTAGTTTCTTCAGCGGACAAATGACTAACCACCGTCAAACTCAGAATGCAGTCGTATGGCGCTTGGGCGGGCGACGGCCCAGGGGTTAGGCCATGAATTCCGCGCCGAATCACTCCACCGAACTCTTCAGCAGGATTTTTCATGCGTCGCCCGTGGCGTTTGGCATTTGCACGCTGCACGAAGGTCGCTTCCTGGAGGTGAATGCAAGCTTTTTGAGTCTGACCGGCTTCAACCGAGAGGAGGTCGTCGCTGCGACGGATCGGGAGTTGGGGCTGTGGGCGGATCCTCACGCGCGCGAAGAATTACATCAGGCCCTGGCCGACAGACGGACGGTGCGTGACATGGAATGGCGCATCCAATCCAAGAAAGGCGAAATTCGGAACACACTGGCATCGGCGGAATTGTTCGAGGTGCGCAATCAACGCTGCGTGCTGCTCATCGCTTATGATGTCACCGACCGCTTGAGCCGGGAAGTGCAGCTTCGGCAGACGCAAAAGATGGAGGCAGTGGGTCAATTGGCAGCCGGCTTTGCTCACGATTTCAATAACATCCTGGCCATCGTCCAGGGGTACACCAGTCTATTGCTAGCCGAACCCGGTCTGGATGGGCAAACGAATAAGGCCCTCAAAGAAGTCTCCACTGCCGCCGAGCGCGCCGCGAATTTGACGCGCCGGCTTCTGACCTTCAGCCGCAAACAGTTTATGCAACCGAAAACGTTCGATCTGCACGAAGTGCTCCGCGGATTAGGCAGCCTGCTGCAAAGGGTTCTGGGCGACAAGGTAGAATTGAAGGTCACTTATGATCCCCGAATGCTCTTGATCAAAGCCGACCCTGGCATGATGGAGCAAATGGTCATCAATCTCGCCGCCAACGCCCATGACTCCATGCCCAAAGGCGGGCAATTCAGCATCAGCACGACGGTTGTGGATCTTACCGACGAGGACGTGCGGGCCAGGCCCAATGCTCGAGCCGGGCGGTTTGCACGCATCAGCCTCACCGATACGGGCAATGGCATGAGCCCTGCCACGCTGAATCGCATCTTTGAACCCTTCTTCACCACCAAAGAGGTGGGCAAGGGAACAGGACTGGGCCTTTCCACGGTTTACGGCATTGTCAAGCAGCACAACGGTTGGATTGAAGTGAGCAGCCAGCCGGGGCAGGGCACGACGTTCAAAATATTTTTGCCCGCGGAAAAGGCGACCGTTCCTGACACATCCCGGAACGCGGCGACTCCGGTCCAGGTTAATGGCAAAGAAAGAATCCTTCTGGTCGAAGACGAAGAAAGTCTTCGCATCATGGTGGAAAGCATCTTGACGAGGCACGGCTACGTTGTGGTTGCGGCTTCGAACGGAGTGGAAGCATTGCAAGCATGGCGCCAGTGCCATGGACAAATCGATCTGCTGTTGACCGACATGGTGATGCCCGAAGGCATGACCGGGCGGCAACTGGCGCACGAACTACGAGCGCAGAACGACGGACTCAAGGTCATCTACACGAGTGGCTACAGCCTTGATTTGATCAGTGATGCCTCAGAGGAAATGCGTGAAGGACTGAACTTTTTGCAGAAGCCGTATCATCCCCAACTCCTCGCCGAAACGGTGCGGACTTGCCTTGATTCAACCGTGAAGCCGAGCCCGGAGGAAGCGCTGGGCTTCCAAGCCGAGTAATTTCAGAGCAAGCTGAGGTCAGTTCAGGAAACCGCTGAAGCGTCACTACACTTCCAGCACCTTCTCGAACTTCGTCAGATTGCGCGGCCTGTCGCCGGTGATAAGCGCTACATCTTCCAGACGGACGCCGCCGCCCAGTTCGGAATAATACAGACCTGGCTCCACGGTCACCACGTGACCCGTCCGGAGCACCTCCATCGAGTGGGATCCAACCCTGGGAGCTTCATGAATCTCCAGGCCAAGGCCGTGGCCCGTGCCATGAAAAAAACCCTGCATTCGCCCATGCTGCCTGCCGGTCTTGTAGCCGGCCTGTTGGAAAAAATCCTGCACCGCCTTGTGGACCTCCCGGCCCGGAACCTTGTGCAGCATCCGCTCAAAGGCAAGATTCTGTCCCTGCTCGACGGTATGATACGCCTGGCGCAATGCTTCACTGGCCCGGCCTTTGACTACCGTGCGGGTGATGTCTCCATAGTAACCGGTCTTTTGAGAACGTGGAAAGACATCCAAAAGGATCGGCTCATGAGCCCGCAGCGCACCGTGCCCACGTTCATGCGGGTCGCAACCCTGTCTGCCCCCGGCGACAATCGTATGCCTGGCGAGGCCCCCAGCCTGAATAATGGCGGTATCAATGATGGCCCGCAGTTTTTCTGAAGTGAGCGGGACATTGTGGTACATCAAGCGCCTCCTTCGTCCGATCTTTGAGTTCTTCAATGCCTGGATGCCCTCGGCCAGTCCCACTTCCGCCATCATGAGAGCCGCGCTGATTTTTTTAACCTCTTCGGCCGTTTTGATTTCTCGCTCAGGAAAGAAAGGACCCTCTCTAACCCTCACTTTGATCTTGAGCTTGGCCAGTTGACGGGCCAGGCCGAGGGAAAAATCCTCGGGCACAAAAATCTTTTTCAGGCGCCGCGCGCGAAGAATCATTCGAATAACGTGCGCCAGACCGGGCTTTTTGGTGCCCTCTTTACGCAGTTTGTTTTGTGCCTGGTTCAGAGACAGAACCCGGCAATGGCGGGCTTGCCGACGGGCGCGGTCCAGTTCCAAATCGCTCATAACGATGCAACATTTGCCGTCCAACCGCAGATAGATGAATGGATCGGGCACAAACATGCCCACCGCATAGAGCATGTCGGCGTTGTGCTCGCTGTCGCCCACCATCAGTAAGTTCTCACCGCTCATGAGTCCGGAAGGAACGGGAAAATTCTATAGAAGGGAATGCCGCCTGCCTAGTTCGAGTTATTCACCAAATTGGGTCGCCGTTCAGAACCCGAACAACCGATCACCGGCATCGCCCAGTCCCGGCACAATGAATCCTTTGCCATCGAGGCGATGATCGATGGACCTGGTTTGAAAGCTGCGTGTGGCCTCATACACCATCAAGGCGGCCACTTCTCCAAGTCCGCGCCGGAATTCCTCCGATTCCGTGCGTTTGTCCCGCAACCGAGTCAGGTTATGCTGCACCAGAGGGTGAGCGATGACCGTCACGGATTTCACCTAGGGCAGGAACGTCGGCGCAAGAAAATAAAGGCGACCGGTTTTGAGCTTCGGCAGGTCGAGACCCAAATCGACTTTGATGCCGCGAGCGTCGGATCGGCCGAATAAACGGAAGAGGTTTGAGAAATCGAACAATTGATGATACTGCACCAGATTCGCGTCTTCGATGCCAGCCAGGTTTTGAGCGCGGTTGACGGCGGTTTCGAGATTACCGAGCTCATCGACGAACCCCAGATCGTAAGCGTCTTTGCCCGAGAGCACGCGGCCATCGGCGTAATCCGTCCAATTGCCCTTCAGCGCGCGCCCGTTGTCGTCGGAATTGGACTTGTTGTGTTTGTTGGCCCATTGGCGGCCTTCGACGACGATGCTCTTGAACTTCTCGAAGGTCTCATCGATCAGCTTTTTGAGCATCTCCTTTTCCTCAAGAGTAACCTCTTCTTCTCGCCTGTCTCCGCTCAACATGTCTTTGTATTTTCCACTTTTATAAACCACCGGACGGAGGCCGACTTTGTCCATCAACCCGCGGTAGTTGAAGGAGTGCAAGATCACGCCAATGCTGCCGGTAATCGTCAATTCGTTGGCCACAATCCAGCGGCACGGCGCGGAGACATAATAGCCTCCCGAAGCGGCGACACTGCCCATCGAGGCCACGACCGGTTTACCGGAGTCCTTTTGGAAATCCTGAATCACACGGTAAATATCATCCGAGGCCAGCACTTCGCCTCCGGGCGAATTGACCTTCAGCACGACGGCTTTGACGCGTGAATCGCGCGCGGCAATCTTGAACTGATCCTGGATGAATTCCACCATGCCATAGCCACCGGAATCAAACATGTCGCTGCTGATAATTCCCTCCACGGGAATGACTGCGATCTTGTTCCTGGACCCCTTGAATTCAAGGGTGGCTTCCTGTAATTGGCGGCCGCCACCGCCTCCTGACATTTGAAAAAAGTGCGGCAGGAACAGCGACGCTACCACAGCCATCGCCAGCACCACACCGACGATAACGAGGGCGATTATCCAGCCGATCCTCCTTCGCGGCCGCGGCAGGGGACGCGACGGGATCAAAGGCGGCGGGTTCGGCGAAATCGGGGGCGGCAAATTGCTATCCATAGTGCGAAAGCTAGTGCAACGGTTTCACGGGGGCAAGTCGGATTCCGTGTTTGCCAATCGTGCAACTCAATGTCTTCGCCTCCGACTCTGCAGGTTCACTCTACCGTCGTAAGTGTAATGCGATATTTCGCAATCAGCGCCTCGACCGCATCCCGCTCCAGCACGAGAGTCTTGTCCGCTTCCAAGGCCAGAACTGAAATCCTCGCCACCGCGCAAGTCTCCAAAGTTTGCGGGCCGATGCAGGGAATGTCGAAGCGCATATCATGTTCCTGCTTGGCCACCTTGACAGCGATTGCGCCACCGCTTTTGCCGGCCAGTTGGCCGCCGCGCGTCAGGCATTGATCCGTCCCTTCAAAACCTTCGACCGCGAGTACCGTGCCGTCCTTGACCACAACGGTCTGGCCAATTTCCAGGCGCGAGATTTCCTTCGCAATATGGAAACCAAAAGCGATGTCCCCTTCCTGTCCAGCGGACAACTTCGGGCCGAGGTGAAAGGCTTTGGCGGCCATGAGCGGTTTTAACCACGGTGTCGCCTCGATGAGTTCGATGCCTTCTCGTTTCAGTTCCTCGGCAATGGCGCTGAAAAGACTGTGGGCATTCCTTTCCTTGAGCTTAAACAACAATATCATGGCGCGGAGATCCGGACGCACATCAAACAGATTCCTTGGCGCAACCTGCCCGACCATGACGCATTGCCCGACTCTGTGATCTCTAAAGACGGAAATCAGTTTCGAAAGTTGCCCCACTTTGACCCAGATGATCGCGTCCACGAGAGAGGCGATCTCGGGATTGGTTTCATTTTCAAATGCCACTGCCACCAACCGCTTGACGCCCATTTTGCGAGCCTGCTGGGCAAACAAAAAAGGCAGCGACCGGCTGCCGGCGATCATCCCCAAGGTATCAAGGGCTGGCGACATACAATACTGAAGCAAGGTTTCTTTGTCAGGCCCCATCCTGGGGCGTGGAAACCATCTCGCGTTCGCGCGCAAAACTCGGCGCAGCAACAGATTTTGAGCCCTGCACAATCTTCCCGTTTCGGACCGCCAAAGGAATCATTTTTCCACCCGTCATTTCCCGATTTAAAAACAAAAGCGTGCGTTTGTAAACGCACAGGTTGAAAGCCGTCCATGCCACGGCCAAGCCAGTCAAACGGTATTTTGGCGGAAATCCTTGAGGGCATGCAACGTGCTCATCACTCACGGGGCTGAAGAGACGGCGTCAATAGGGTCGCCGGCATCGATGGATAAACGGCCTAAGTTTAAGAACGACAAGCGATATCGGATCTAAAGTTGAATGCCAAATCGAGGCGGCCGCGGAAGGGCCGCTTCCCCCTTTTTCCCTGTCAAAATGCCAGATAACGATTCGAATCACCGGGTGCCGGCCATCAAAACCGTCGCCTTGCTCTCGCTCCTGGTCCTGGCGCTTGGCATCGGATTGAGCGTGTGGAGCTACGTAGATGGCACTCGAGCTTTGCGAGTACAAGGCCGCGCCCCAACCTCTGCGGGATCAGATACCCACCCTCCCGCGCAAGATACCTCCGCGTTGCTGAAAACGCTGGACGGTTGGGCGTTGAAAGTGACCCTGGGCACAGCCGCTGGCGGGTCGGGAGTGATACTGGTAAGCGTATTTGCGTTTGCGTGGTGGCGAAGGGCTTTGACAACCGGACTATTCAGCGACCAGCGTAGTTCGGCAGAGGAACCAAAGGAATTGCGGAAACTCGCCGCCCAGTTGAAACGTCAGGCAGCGGAGTGCGACAGGCTCGAGGTGGAACTGCGCCTGGTAAATGCTGAAATCGAAAGCCGCGTCGCCGAACGCACGGCCGCCCTCTCCAAGTCATCCGCGTTGCTCGAAGCCGAGTTGAACGAACGCAAACACGCGGAGCGGGCGCTCGCCCAACAGGCTCAGGAACTTGGCCGCTCCAAGGACGTGCTTGAACTGCACGTGCAGGCCCGCACTCAAGAACTGCAAAAATTACAGCGTCGCTACGAATACATCCTAAACTCCGCCGGTGAAGGCATCTATGGTCTGGACCTGCAGGGCAAAACCACTTTCGTGAATCCCGCCGCCGCGAAACTGACCGGATGGAAAGTCGAGGAACTCGTCGGCAGATCCGAACAGGAGGTCTTCAATCGTCTTCCGCCCGACAACACGGCCCTTCTAACTCGCAACGGCGAACATCTGACCGATCAAAACTTTTTTCGCAGGGACGGTTCCAGTTTCCCGGTCGAATACGTCCGGACGCGCATCATGGATGGAGAAAAAATGGTTGGCGCGGTGGTCATCTTCAAAGACATCACTGAACGCAAGCGAACGGAAGAAGCCTTGGCCCGCAAAGCGTCCGAGTTGGCGCGCTCAAACGCCGAACTGGAGCAGTTCGCCTATGTGGCGTCACATGATCTCCAGGAACCGCTTCGCAAGATCCGGGCGTTTGGCGATCGACTTCGAGGCAAGGTGGAAGCCGCAAACCTGCAGGATGGCCGTGATTATCTGGCGCGCATGCAGAACGCCGCTGCCCGCATGCAAACCCTCATCAACGATTTGCTCACCTTCTCGCGAGTGATCAGCACCACGCAGCCTTTTGTGCCCGTGGATCTGGGCGCCATGACCAAGGAAGTGCTGACCGATCTGGAAGTTCGCATCGAACAAACCAAAGCAAAGGTGGAGGTCGGCACGCTGCCCACCATCGACGCCGACCCGCTGCAAATGCGGCAGTTGCTGCAGAACCTGATTGGCAACGCGCTTAAGTTCCAGGCGCCCAATGCCCAACCCTTTGTCAAAATCGAGGCCCAGATTGTCAAGGTCCCCTTTGCCGGTGGCGCTGACGATTCGCCCGACGCGGAGGTGTGCGAACTTACCGTTCAGGACAACGGCATCGGTTTTGAAGAAAAATATTCGGAAAAGATTTTCGCCATGTTCCAGCGTTTGCATGGCCGCAATGAATACGAAGGCACGGGGGTAGGGTTGGCCGTCTGCCGCCGCATTACGGAGCGGCACAGTGGCAGTATCCAGGCGAAAAGCAAACCGGGCGAAGGCGCGACGTTCATCGTCACGCTGCCCGTGCATCAAGCCAAGGGAGCCGAGGCAACGTGAACATTCCAGGCAAAGCGGTAACCATCTTGATGGCCGATGACGATGCGGACGATCGGCTTCTGGCCAAGGACGCGCTGGCGGAGTGCAGTCTCAATGGCGAGTTGCACTTTGTCGAAGACGGGGAGGAGTTGTTTGATTATCTTGAGCGGCGCGGCAAATACGCTGAGTTGGCCAACTCCCCGCGTCCCAGCCTCATCCTGCTGGATTTGAACATGCCGCGAAAGGATGGCCGGGAGGCTCTGCGGGAAATCAAATCCAATCCGGAGTTTCGAAAAATCCCTGTGATCGTCCTGACCACTTCCAACGCGGACACAGACATTGCTCAAATTTACGATCTCGGGGCCAATTCCTTCATCTCCAAACCGGTTACTTTTGATTCGCTGGTCAAAATGATGAGGATCCTCGGCAACTACTGGTGCGAGATCGTTGAATTGCCCGCCAAAAAGTAGTGCAGCCTGCGCTCCAGAATGAACTGGTCAACGTCCTCCTGGTTGAGGACGACGAAGACGATTATTTCCTGACCAAGAGTCTTTTTTCCGAGATCAAAGGGCGTCAGTTTCAGGTGCAATGGCTGAGCACCTTCGACGAAGGTCTTGAGGCGATGGCTCGCAACGAGCATGAGGTTTGCCTCGTCGATTATCGTTTGGGCGCGCGCAACGGCATTGAACTGTTGCGGGCGGCACAGGAACAGGGTTGCCGCGCGCCCATCATCCTTCTCACGGGCCAGGGCGAACACGAGATCGACCTCGAAGCCATGAAAGCCGGCGCGGCCGATTACCTGGTCAAGGGGCGTCTGGATGCCGGTCTGCTCGAGCGATCGATTCGTTATGCCATCGAACGCAAGCGAGCCGCCGCCGTGGCGGCAGCCGAGCAGGCTCGCCTGGCGGCGTTCGGCGCGGATGTCGGTTTGGCTTTGACGCAGCGCGACTCGCTGGACGCGATCCTGAAACGTTGTTCCGCCGCCATGGTGCGTTACTTGCATTCAGCGCTGGCGCGCATCTGGATTTTTGACGCCGAGGAGAAGACTTTCAAACTCCACGCCAGCGATGGTGTGGTGGCGGAAGTCGGCACCTACGCCCCCAAGCAACCGAAAGTGAACCTGGATCTTGAAAGTATTGCCGATGGCAAACCCATCTTAATCAATCAGGTGATCGGAGATTCACGGATGTCAGACCAGGAATGGGCCAAACGGGAAGGGATCGTCGCTTATGCCGGGTACCCTCTTGTGCTCGAAAATCGCCTGGTAGGTTTGATGTCGATCTTCGCGCGCAACGAGCTTTCCGAAGCCATCATCCAGGAAATGGCTTCCGTCGCCAATGGTATCGCCCTCTGCATCGAACGCAAACGCTCCGAAGAAGCGCTGGGGGCAAGTCAATTCAAGTATCAATCGGTGGTTGAGAACATCAAGGAGGTTATCTTCCAGGTGAATCAGGCCGGGCGCTTCACATTCCTCAATCCTGCCTGGACGGAAATCACGGGCTTTAAACTCAAAGACACCCTGGGCACTCCGCTGGTTGATTATATCCATCCCGAGGATCGGGAGCGCCATTGGGACTTATTCCAACAACTCATTCAGCGCAAACAAAGCTATTGCCGCGATGAAACCCGTTATCTGGCTTGCGACGGCACGTTTCGGTGGGTGGAAGTTTACGCGCAACCTACTCTGGACAGCGATGTTTTCGGGACATCGGGCACGATCCGTGACATTACAGAGCGAAAGCGAGCCGAGGCCGAAATTCAAAAGCTCGCTGCCTTCGTGCGCCTCAATCCCGATCCGGTGATGGAGTTGGCCTCCGATGGCACCCTCACTTATTTGAATCACGCCGCCCGCGAAATGGCTCGCGTGCTCCTGTTGGAAGATCCCGAGGCGATTCTTCCCAAAGACGCTGCCAGTGTCGCGCGCGATTGTCTGCGGCTGGGCAACAGCAAACTTCGTCAGGAGATCTCAATTCAAGGACGGACACTTTCCTGGTCCTTCTTTCCAATTGTTGGCAGTCAGGTCGTCCATTGCTACGGCAGCGATATTACCGATCGCATCAATCTGGAAACCCAGCTTCGTCATGCCCAGAAACTCGAATCCGTCGGCCAATTGGCCGCGGGTGTCGCCCATGACTTTAACAACATCCTCACCATTATTCAGGGTCATACCGATCGCCTCCTGGGCCAGTGCGACGGAGACGGGGATCTCACCGAGCCGCTCAAGCAGGTTTCGGCGGCGGCCCGGCGGGCTTCGAGTTTGACCCGTCAACTCCTGATGTTCAGTCGCAAGCAGGTCATGCAACCCAAGGTCCTCGACCTGAACGCGGTCCTTGGCAACACGACCAAGATGCTGCACCGATTATTGGGTGAAGACATTGCTCTGCAATCCCGATACGCGACAAATCTTCCCACGATCGAGGCCGACGCCGGCATGATCGAGCAGATCATCATGAATCTCTCCGTCAACGCCCGGGACGCGATGCCCAAGGGGGGCGAACTCCTCATCACCACCTCGGACGTGAACATCGACGATAGCTACGTCCGCCAGCATCCCGAAGCGCGCACCGGCCAGTTTGTTTGCTTAAGCGTCACGGACACCGGTTGCGGCATGAACCGCGAAACATTAGCGCGCATTTTTGAGCCGTTCTTTACGACCAAGGAAGTCGGCAAAGGCACTGGCCTCGGACTGGCCACTGTCTATGGGATTGTCAAACAACATCAGGGGTGGGTGGAGGTGACCAGCGAAGTGGGGCTGGGCACCACCTTCAAGATTTATGTCCCGGCTACCAGCAAGCCGCCTGAACCACTGGGTGAGAAAACTACCTCACCACAGGTGCGCGGCGGTCATGAAACGATCCTGTTGGTGGAAGACGAGCCTGTTTTGCGCGAGTTGGCCCGCATGATTCTAAAGGATTACGATTATCAAGTCCTGGAAGCTGCGACGGGTGTTGAGGCCTTGAAAGTCTGGGAGGAGAACAACGGTCGCATCGATTTGCTCTTAACCGACATGGTGATGCCCGAAGGCATGAGCGGCCGCGAACTGGCCGAAGAGCTGAAGACACGCAAACCGGATCTCAAAGTCATTTACACCAGCGGTTACAGTTCGGAAGTGATGGGACAGGATCTTGGATTGCGCGACATTAAATTCCTGCAAAAGCCTTATCCGCCACCACAGCTCGCCCAGGCCGTCCGCGAGTGCCTCGACCTGGCGTGATTCGCAACGGTTGAATCAAAGCTCTTAAAGCGTGGCGTTGAACAAAGAACTTTCCTCCTCTCCCGTGCCTCCCTAAGCTCCCGCCACTTCCCCGCGCGGAAGCACATGGTAAAAACCGAAAAACTGCTGTGCGATTTGATTGCGCTGCCGAGCGTCAATCCTGCCTTTCTGCCAGCGGGCGATCCACTCGGGGGCGAACAGCGGGTGGCGGACTTTCTCGCTGACCGAGCAGCCAAGGCCGGTCTGGAAGTCGAATTTAGATCTGTTTTGCCCGATCGATCGAATCTGTGGGTCCGCCTTTCGCCATCTGGAAAGGTGAAGCAGCGGGTCTTGCTGGCTCCGCATTTGGATACCGTAGGCGGCGCAGAGGTGTCTGGCGAACTGTTCACCCCACGCATCCAGCATGGACGTCTCTATGGGCGCGGCGCGTGTGATACGAAAGGCAGCGTGGCCGTCATGTTTGCGGCGCTGTGTGAACTGGCCGCCTCAGCGCCACGACCGACACACACCGAGATTATTTTTGCCGGCCTGGTGGACGAAGAGTGTGTTCAAGCCGGTTCGCGCGCGGTGGTCGAGAGCGGACTCAAGGCTGACCTCGCCATCGTGGGCGAGCCAACTGGGCTGAAGATTGTTACGGCGCACAAAGGGGTTCTTTGGTTGAAATTAGAGACAAGGGGCAAGGCCGCTCACGGCGCCCGGCCTGAACTGGGCCGCAACGCTGTTCATGCCATGGCGCGCATCGTCGATCGGCTCGAAACGCATTACGCCGCCCGATTGCGGCGCCGCAAGCATCCGCTGCTGGGTCACCCCACCATCAACGTGGGTTCGATTCAGGGCGGCCGCCAGCCCAACATCGTGCCCGCCGAATGTGTCAGTTCCATTGACCGACGCACCTTGCCGGGTGAAACTGATGCGCAAGTGATGCAGGAAATTGGCAATATGTTGGCTCGCGCGCGCCTGAGCGCCAAAATGACAAGGACCCAGGAGGGTTCGTGTTTCCCCCTGGAAACGAATGCTCGCCTGTCCCTGGTACGACAGTTCCTGCAGCAGGCAGGTCAACACAAACCCGCCGGGGTGGATTTCTTCAGCGACGCCGGCGTCTTGTCGCACGGCCGGATTCCCAGCGTCGTCTTCGGCCCCGGCGACATCGCACAGGCGCACACGCCGGACGAATGGATTTCATTAAAGCAACTCGATCCCGCCAAGGATCTGTTGCTTCGTTTCCTGCGCTCGCTTCCATGAATAGCCTGGAGATGGACCAAGCCAAGCCGCTCTCAGCCCCGCCCAAAGCAACCTTCTTCCGGCAAAGCAGCTGGATGGCGTTCGCAACCCTCATCGGCGGTGCGTTCTTTTACGCAGTCCATTTTTTCGCCGCGCGATCCAGAATGCCACAGGACGAGTACGGCGCTTTCACCACGCTTTTGCAGGTGTTGAATCAGATAGCCATTCCCGCGGTCGGATTGCAGACGATTTTTGTCCAGCAAGCGGCGCTCACCGAAAGCGAAGAACACCGGCGCGAGTTGGCCGGAGCGGTCCGATCCATCCTTAAAGCCGTGTTTTTCATTTGGTTGGCGGCGGCAGCACTCGTTCTGGTGTTTCAGCAGAGAATTCTAATGGATTACAAGATCCGCAATCCGGCCGCGCTCTGGGCCCTCGTCGGCGCAGGTCTTTTCTCGCTCTGGAATCCCGTCATGAGTGGGATGATGATGGGCCGGCAAAACTTTTTGTGGTTGGGTTGGTCCACCATGCTGAGCGCTCTCGCGCGACTGGCGCTGGTGGCGATCATTGTATGGGTTCTTGCCGGGCATGCAGCGGGAGCGATGTGCGGTGTCTTCCTGAGCATGCCTGTCACGTTCGCCATCGGCATTTGGCAAACACAGCGCTTATGGCGGGGCGACCCTGCTCCTTTCGTCTGGATGCCGTGGTTGAAGCAGGTGCTTCCGCTGACCCTGGGCATGGGCGCTACCACATTCATGTTCACCCTGGATATGATCGCGGTGCAACGGTTTTTGCCGGAGTCGGGAATTTACGGAGCTGCGGGCATGATTGGCCGGGCGCTCATGTTTTTGGTGGCGCCCATGACGATGGTGATGTTTCCAAGAATTGTGCAAAGCGCGGCGAAATCAGAACGAACCGATGTGCTGGCGCAAGCGTTGGGGGCTACGGCGCTGCTGGCCGGCTCCGCCGCATTGTTTTGCACTTTTTTTGCGGAAGTCCCATTGACCATTGTCCAAGGCCCAAGATATCTGGCCGCAGCGCCGCTAGTCCCGTGGTTTACCTGGTGCATGCTGCCGCTCACCGTGTCCAATGTGCTCGTCAGCAACCTGCTCGCTCGGCAGCGTTATGCAGTCGTGCCTTGGCTGGTGGCCTTGGCTTGCGGTTACGCTTTAACGCTGTGGCTGGAACCGTTTCATCGCAGTCATCTTCGAGTCATTCAAACTCTGGGTTTGTTCGCGTCTTTGTATTTTCTGGTGTGTCTGTGGTTCACCTGGGGCAAGAATGTCTTTTCGCCTGCAGCCAAGTAGCTGTTGCTTCAACTCCGCGACGAACAATGAATAATCCTGGGACGAACAATGAACAAAACGGCTGACGAAGGGTCATAATAAGGGTTGCATTCGGGTCAGGAGTGCCTTACTTGCTTTGCGCGGGGATTTAAAAGAGGTAACAGGGGTGAAGAAAGAAATTCAAATTCTTATTATCGAAGATAGCGCGGATGACCTGTTTCGCATCGTTCGCGAGTTAAAAAGGGGCGGGCTTGTTTTTCATGCCAAGCGCGTGACTAATAAAGAGGATTTCATTGCCGAAATTCAGAGCCAAACGCCGGACTTGATTCTTTCCGATCACGGGCTTCCCTCGTTCGACGGCTTTACGGCCCTGGACATCGCGCAGAAGAAATGTCCAGCGGTGCCGTTCATATTCGTAACGGGATCGAACGATCGGGGGATGGTAGCGGAAATGTACGAGAGTGGCGCCACCGATTACGTCTATAAGAACTGTTTGTCGGATCTGATGCCGGCTGTCCGACAGGCGCTAAGCGAGGCTGAGGAGCGGGCCCGGGAGAACGATGCCCGGCCGGAACTTGAGTTGGACCTGCGGAGCCGGCCAACTCCGATCGCAGAGCCTAAGGCGGAAGTTGGATTGCGCGCTATCTGTTCAAGTTGCAAACGCGTTCAGAATAACAACGGTAATTGGGAACGAATCGAGGATTACCTTCTGAAACACTCGCAAGCAACGGTCAGCCTTGCGCTTTGCCCGGAATGCGCGCAGGTGCTCTCGGCCGGCTAGATCCCGGCTGAGTTTGTCTCTCAACCCTCAGCGAATCTCCCGTCCTGATGACTGAGGAATTTAAACTCCCGCCTTGATCGGCGGAGCCAACCCAAAACGAACCAGGGTGGTGGTGATCGCATCCATCGACGGCGAACGGTGTGGCATTCGCCATCGACGGGTTCATCAGATAGCCTATGCCACGCCGGACTGAGTTGCGGGACCTGAAGGGTCCGTGCCGGTCGATGGATTCGCCCCGCCAACAGGCTGCTCCTTAAGTTTCGAAACCCATTGCTCGGCGCTCTTTTGGCCGGCTTGAGCGCCATCACGAAAGCCCGCCTTCAATATTTCAGGCGCCAGTTCCCTGACGACCGTATATGAAAACACGGTGGCAAACGAGGCGCCGAATCCCAGCCAATAGGCTGCTCCCGATGCAGCGGCTTTGACTTTGGGAATGGCTTTTTCGGCGGCGGCCTTGGCCTGCTGAGCGCCTTCATTGACGGCTGAGCGAAGCGATTCGAGAACAGAGCGGCTTGACGGCGCACCGGAGTTTTCTGGTCCGCCGGGTTGATTTTCCGCGTATGGCTGCGACGAGTTTGGATTTGATGTGTCATTCATAATGTCAGCATCATGTCGCGGCGGAAGGGTCGGCTGCAATTACGAGTGAGCACAAAATTTGTAATAGAAAGCATCGACACGCGCGGCCTGGTTCCTAATCATTCTTCCTTCGCATGAAAATTACTCAGCTTATTTGCCAGATTTTGCGCGTCCGCTCCGTGGAGAAGAAGACCGCCAGCTCGCAGGATGTCGTGCTGGTTCGCGTGCGCGCTGACGACAGCCTGGAAGGGATCGGAGAAGCGGATGCCTCGCCGGAGGTGGTCAAAGCGATCATCGACGCTCCCTTCAGCCACAACATCGCCTGTGGCCTTCGTGAGATTCTAATGGGTGAAAACCCGCTGGAGACAGAGCGCCTCTGGCAAAAGATGTATCGCCGCACTCAGTATTTCGGTAGAACGTCGGTCACTATCGCCGCCATGAGCGCCGTCGATATGGCGCTGTGGGACTTGAAGGGAAAACATTTCGGCGAGCCAATTCACCGGCTGCTCGGAGGCAAGCAACACGATCGCATCAAAGCGTATGCTTCGATTCTTTTTGGGCGAAATGGCAAAGAGACAAAAGAGATTGGCCAGCGCTGGGTCAAGGCTGGCTATCAAGCGGTGAAGTTTGGCTGGGAACCGATGGGCCAGAGTGAAGCGCTCGATCTGGAATTGGTTCAGAGTGCTCGCGAAGGTGTGGGACCGGAAGCCATGCTGCTGATCGATGCCGGCTGCGTGTGGGATGCGCGCACCGCATTGCGCCGCGCCCAGGCATTTGCCGAATTCAACATCGGCTGGCTGGAAGAACCTCTTCGACCGGCGGACGTCGATGGCTACGTTTGGCTCCGGGATCGCTCGCCCGTTCCCATCGCCGCCGGCGAAGCGGAGTGCGGCCGCGAATCCTTTCGATCGTTGATCGATCGCCACGCCCTCGATGTTTATCAGGTCGATCTTTCCCGCTGCGGCTTTCACGATGCGGCTTACATCAAACAACGCGTGGAGGAAATTGGCGCCCGCCTCTGCAATCATTGCTATACCAGTCCTGTCACAGTGGCTGCGTGCCTGCACTGGTTGTCCACTTGCCGCGATGCCTTCATTTTCGAGGACTCCGTTGATGAGTCGCCCATGCGCCACGAGCTGACGAATGAAAAAGTCCAGGCTGTCGCCGGGTCGATCACAGTGCCAGACGGACCCGGACTTGGCATCACCTTGAACGAGGACTTCATCCGGAAGTATCTGGTGGCTGAATCGGGACGTCACGCGCCGCGATGAGCCAACCTGCGAACGAAACTGCATCTGTTGCGAACGCCGTGCCTGTGAATGCACCCCGGGGGCGTTGGAACATCGTGCTGCTCTTGATGGCGCTGTGTTTTATCAGTCACTTTAGCCGGCTCAGCATGTCCGCCGCCGGCGACGCGCGGATTATGGATGATTTCGGCATCAAGCCCGAGGAGATGGGAAAAATCTATTCTGCATTCCTGCTGGTGTATTCCATTTGCATGATCCCGGGTGGCTGGTTCATCGATCGGTTTGGACCGCGAGTCGCGTTGAGGGTGATGGGATTTGGATCCGCCTTCTTCGCGGCGACTACCGGGATGGTTGGTCTTGTTTTTAGCGCCGCCAGCCAGGTGTGGTTGTCGCTTGTGATTGTCCGATCGCTGATGGGCCTGGTAAGCACACCGCTACACCCGGGCAGCGCGCGAGCCATCGCGGACTGGGTTCCTCTGGCCCAACGATCGTGGGCGAACGGCCTTGTGACGGGAGCAGCGATTGTCGGCGTTGCCAGCACGCATTTGGGGTTCCGTGTTTTGATGGGTTGGTTTGGATGGCAGGGGGCGTTTCTGGTCATCGGACTATGCACAGCGCTGTGGGCTTTAGTTTGGTCTTTCTACGTTAAGGAGCGACCAGGGCAGCAGCGCGCCACTCGCCCCCTCACCCCATCCCTCTCCCCCAGTGGGGGAGAGGGTGCCCGAAAGGAGAATGCTCTTACAGATTGGGCCGCGTGGACAGCCCTGTTGCGCAATCGCAGCCTGATCCTCCTGACCTTGAGCTATGCCGCCGTGGGCTACTTCCAATATCTTTTCTTTTACTGGATGCACTATTACTTCGAGAAAGTCCTGAAGCTCGGGGAAAGCGCCAGTGCTTTTTATGCAGCCATTCCGCCGCTGGCCATGGCGGTGACGATGCCATTTGGCGGTTGGCTGTCGGACCGCCTCCAACACGCGCTGGGATTTCGCCTGGGCCGCACGCTTGTTCCCGCGACAGGAATGTTCTTAAGTGCGCTACTGCTCGGTCTTGGTGTGCTGGCCAAAGAACCCGCATGGATTGTTGCGTGGTTCACCCTGGCTCTTGGCGCGATGGGCGCCAGTGAGGGCTCGTTCTGGTCCAGCGCCGTCGAAGTGGGCGGGGCGCATGGTGGAACGAGCGCGGCCATTTGCAACACTGGCGGCAACGCGGGCGGCATGCTGGCGCCCTGGCTCACACCTCTGATCAGCGCGCACTTTGGCTGGCCATGGGGCATCAGTCTGGGCGGCGTCATTTGCTTTCTGGGAGCGATCCTTTGGTTCTGGATTGATCCAGCGCAACGCGTCCGTCACCATCCGGCAACGCAATCCTGATTTATGAACAAGATCGATCTAAAGGGAAAGAACGCCGTCGTCACCGGCGGCGCGCGCGGCATCGGCCTCGCCATTGCGCAGCGTCTGCTCGCTTCCGGCGCGCGGTGCAGTCTGTGGGACATGAACCGCGATGCGCTCGAAGCCACGGCGAAAACCCTCTCCAACGATGATGTGCACACGGCCGTGGTGGATATCAGCAAGCCGGATTCGGTGAAGGCGGCACTGAAGGCGACGCTCAGACACTTCGGTTCGATTGAAATTCTGGTCAACAACGCGGGCATCGCCGGGGTCACAAAAAAAATGTGGGAATGCACTCCGGCCGAGTGGCACGAAGTTCTTGAGGTGAACCTGTTCGGCGTCTTTGTCTGTTGCCACGCCATCGTGCCGCAGATGCTCAAGCAAGGCTATGGACGGATCGTGAATATCGCGTCCATCGCCGGCAAGGAGGGCAACCCCAACGCCTCCCATTACAGTGCGGCGAAGGCCGGGGTCATCGCGCTGACCAAATCGTTGGCCAAGGAGATCGCCAGGTCCGGCGTGATCGTGAATTGCATCACGCCAGCTGTGATCGAGACGGAGATTCTCAAGCAAGTGACGCAGGAACACATTGACTACATGCTGTCGAAAATTCCCATGGGCCGCTTTGGACTGAAGGAAGAGGCCGCGGCCATTGTCGCCTGGTTGTGCTCGGACGAGTGTTCCTTCAGCACAGGGGCGGTATTCGATCTGTCAGGCGGGCGAGCGACGTATTAGGGGGTGCGAATTGCGCGAAGTGACGCGACCTTTCAGATTTCATCCTCGCCAATTCGCGTCTCGACCATCCAGCCTCCTTAGGCGGTTACTGCGTGGGCACTAATACACTCTTTGCCGACTGCCACTTGGCGGTGGTGGCGAGTGCCTCATCCGCCTGTTCCAAGGGAAACCGATGCGTGACCATCGACGCAAACGGGAACTGCTTTTGAGTCGCGCCAAGAAATCCGATGGCGGCTTTCAGATGACGCGGCTCGCTGGACCACGAACCGAAAACCTGCAATTGCTTGCGAGTGATGACGTGCGGATTAAAAGCCACCGGGCCCGCATCACAATAATGGCCCAGGACAAGGTACTTTCCTCCGTCGCGACACATCTCCATTCCTTCCACCACGGCGGCGGGAAGTCCGACGCATTCCAGGACCACGTCAGCGCCATAGCCGCCGGTGAGTTCCCGCACCGCTGCAATCCGCTCCAGTGGATCGCGCACGTCATCGAGATCCAGCGTGTGATCGGCGCCAAACCGTTTGGCCAATTCGAGTCGATGCTTCGGCCCGCCGATGACGATCACGCATCCAGCACCCGCACTTTTGGCCACAGCCAGCGCAGAAATGCCGACTGGTCCGGCACCTTGGACGACCACACTATCGCGCCAGCCAATGCCTGTCCGCTCCACTCCATGAATTGCCGTGATGAGCGCGCAACCGGCGCCAATGAGCGACTCGGTCGGCAAATCATCGGGTAATTTGAAAATAGTCGCGCGCGGATGGAGGTAATGATGCTCCGCGTAACCCCCCAGGAAATGCGGCGGCTGATCGCAGCGATAACCGATGCCATAGGCGCGCCTCTGCGGACAACGTGTAGGCTGCCGCTTCTCCGCGCAGTAATAGCACTGCCCGCAGGACGTAGCGGAGTTCCAGGTCACGCGATCGCCGATTTTCAAAGGCTGGCCGGTCCAATCGCATTGCAGTCCTTCCCCAAGCTGTTCGATGCGGCCAACCGTCTCATGGCCGAGAATGACGGGCAGGGTGATGGGCAATTCGCCTTTCCACAGATGCACGTCTGTGCCACAGATGCCGGCCATCTCGGTGCGGACCAGTGCTGCGCCCGGTTCAAGCTTTTGGGGCAATGGGAAATGACGCAATTTCAAGGGCGCCTTAAATTGCTCCAGGACGGAAGCCTTCGACATACGCCATCCAGTCTGAAGCCGTCATGATTCACATTCAATGCGGAACTGGTGGCGGCTTCTCGTGAGCTTGCTTTCCTGGACGCCATCAGCTACAGCTCTTCTTAAGAGGCGGCATTTCGCGCGCGTATGCGAAGAGACGTCGAACAAAAAGTGAAGAGCGATAGCCCAGTAGGCATTCGCATTGGTGTATGGCTGATTGTTCTCAGCTTGGCCTTCCTCTGCGCGCTGGTGATCAGGCATGCTAACGGGCCTGCCCCTGACACTGCAACCAAGGACACTGCGGGCCAAGGTTCGGCGAAGGGTTTGGTATCCCGTGAATTGAGGCCGGCTCGCAAAATATCGGCCCTGCCGTCGGCATATCAGGAAAAGGAGCAGTCGCCAGCGGCTCTCACTGCCGAAGAAGCGAAGAGCCGGGCACGGAGCGTAGCCAACCAGAAGGCCGAAGAACTTTATGGCTGCAAGCCATTTGGGAATGGCCCTCCGGCGCGCTTCGTTGAGGGCCGCTGGATCTGGTCTGATCGCCGAGGGCAAGGGTCCGCTGATATCGAAGCAAGAGTCGCCTTCGACGTGGACGGCACAATCCATAGCGTGGACGTGATTCTGTTGGATAATCGAGCACTGTTCCGGCAGCCATTCCGACCATAGTGAAGCCGCCATGACAGGGTGAGCGCTCGTGGAGAACTATCTCGCCACCAATTGAGGTTAAATAAATTGGGCAAAATTCTCGTCGATTATCCTGTGACGAATGGGTAAGTTATTCCGTTGCTTGGCAGGGGTTTTTCTGAGGATAGTCGAAACACATGTTGCGAATCATTTCAGGCATAACGTTGGGACTGGCACTGCTCTTGGTGATCGGTCAAGGTCTCTTCGCCGCCAGCAAAGAGAAACCAGGCGCCACGCCACCCATTGATTTCAATCGCGAAATCCGCTCCATCCTTTCCGACAACTGCTTCAAGTGCCACGGGCCGGACGACAAGGAGCGCAAGGCCAGGTTGCGTTTCGATGTCAAAGAGGATGCTCTTAAGCCGGCTAAGTCGGGTGACTATGCGATTGTGCCGGGCGACCTGGCCAAAAGCAAATTGGTCGAGCGCGTCACCAGCAAAGACCCGGACGAGATCATGCCGCCGCCCAAGAGCGGCAAGAAGCTGACGCCGGCGCAAATCGATTTGCTCAAGCGGTGGATTGGTCAAGGCGCGCCATGGCAGGAGCACTGGGCGTTCGTGAAGCCCGAACGTCCGTCTCTTCCAAAAGTCAAAGAGACCCGATGGCCGCGCAACGACATCGATTACTTCGTGCTGGCTCGTTTGGAGAAGGAAGAGTTAAAGCCGTCTCCTGAAGCGGACAAAACGACGCTTGTCCGCCGAGCGACGCTTGACCTGACCGGCCTGCCGCCAACACCGCAGGAAGTGGACGCCTTTCTCGCCGACAAAGATCCGCAGGCTTACGACAAGCTGGTGGATCGCCTGCTGAACGCGCCTCAGTACGGCGAGCATATGGCCCGTTATTGGCTCGACGCCGCCCGGTATGCGGACACCCATGGCTATCACATCGATGCGGAGCGGAGCATGTGGAAATGGCGCGACTGGGTCGTCGATGCGTTCAACAGCAACATGCCGTTCGACCAATTCACCGTCGAACAAGTGGCCGGCGACCTTTTGCCGGAGGCGACCACCGATCAGAGGGTCGGGTCCGGTTATGTCCGCTGCAACATGAGCACAGGCGAAGGCGGGGCCATCGAAGAGGAGTACCGAGCCAAATACACATTTGATCGCGTCGAAACCACCAGCACGATCTGGATGGGCCTGACCATGACCTGCGCGCGTTGTCACACCCACAAGTACGATCCCATCCGCCACAGCGAGTATTATGGGCTTTATGCGTTGTTCAACAATCTGAACGAACCGGTCATGGATGGGAACAAGCCGAATCCGGACCCCTTCATCAAGTTGCCCACGGCGGAGCAAAGCAGACGGCAGGAGCGGCTCAAAAAGCAAATCACCGATGGACAAGCGAAGCTTGATGCGCCCATGCCCGAATTGGACGGTGCCCAGGCAGATTGGCAAAAGAAGTGGCACGAGAAACTGAGCGCGGGCTGGAGCCTGCTTGCCCCCGCGAGCGTGAGATCCACGTTGACCAATGGCGCGGCGTTCAAGACGCTTGAAGACAAATCCATCCTGACCGAAGGTCCCAATCCGGAATCGGACGTGCACGAGGTGACCGTGAAGCTGGATGGCGGGAGCATTGCCGCCCTGCGTCTGGAGGCGTTGCCGCATGAATCGTTGCCCAGGAACAGCAGTGCGCGGGCTGACGATGGCATGTTCCGGCTCTCCGAGTTCGAAGCCGAAATCGTCCCGCCGCCAAAGAAGGCTGAGGAGGGCAAAGAAACGGAGCCGGCCAAACCGAAGAAGCTTAAATTTACCCAAAGCGTAGCCGATTCCGCTGCGGCGGATCGCGACATTGCCAAGGCCATCGATGGGAAGCCTGAAACCGGCTGGCAGCCCGAAGGTGCCCCAATGACCGAGCCGCATTCCGCTTTGTTCTTGCTCGCGGATCCGATGAAGGTGCAACCGGACTCGGAATTGCGCGTCCGCCTCCGCTATGAGGCCTCCAAGTCCAGACGGGCCATTGGACGATTTCGCCTGGCGGCTGCACAGAACGACGAATTGGTGCAGCATCTTAATCCGCCCAAGGTCGAACCGTGGCAGGTGATCGGCCCGTTCAAGTCGCCCGATCAACAGACCGGTTTCGCCACCGCTCACGAGCCCGAAAAGGAAATCGATTTCAAGAAGACCTATCCCGGCGTGCGCGAAGAGGTGAAATGGAATGCCAAGGCTGATTTTGAGGATGGCAAGGCGAATCTCCTCGTCCAGGATCTTCACGGCGTGCATGGAGTCTATTATCTCTATCGCACGCTCAAGGTTCCAACCGATCGCAAACTGGAATTGAGTCTGCAGGCGGACGGTGTTTTCAAGCTCTGGGTCAACAACCAGATCGTTCTCGAACGCCCCAATGAGGCGAAACCCGACGAAGTCCCGGCCAAAGTCACGGTGGATCTGAAGAAGGGCGAAAACAAGTTCCTCGTGAAGATCGTGACCGTGCAGGGCGCCGCCTACTTCACGTTTCATAAGGATCTGGGCGATACGGAGAGCGTGCCGGCGGACATTGCCGCCGTCCTGGCGACAACCGCCAGACTCACAGGCAATCAAAAGACCAAAGTTCGAAATTACTACCGCCGTCTGAATTCGCCGGAATTGAAGCAGCTCTTCGACAACGCCGAGAAGTGGCGGGAAGAGGACGCGGCCATCGAAAAGGTGATCCCCATGACGATGGTGGCCAGGGAAATGGACAAGCCCCGTGAGACGTTCATGCTCGTGCGCGGTGAGTACGACAAAAAGGGCGAGCAGGTCGGTCCGGGCGTGCCGGCTGTCCTGCCACCATGGCCCAAGGATGCGCCCACCAACCGTCTTGGCTTTGCCAGGTGGCTTCTGGATCCGTCCCATCCGCTCACGGCGCGAGTGACCGTGAATCGATTCTGGCAGCAATACTTCGGTGTTGGTTTGGTCAAGACGACGGAGGACTTTGGCGTCCAGGGCGAGCACCCGTCGCATCCGGAATTGCTCGACTGGTTGGCCACCGAATTCAGCCAGAGCGGCTGGGACGTGAAGCGATTGCAAAAGCGGATCGTGACGTCGGCGACCTACCGGCAATCTTCCCGGCTTACGCCGGAGTTATTGGCTCGCGATCCGGAGAACCGCCTGCTGGCGCGCGCTCCACGTTTCCGCGTGGATGCGGAAGTGGTGCGTGATTCGGCGCTGGCCATCAGCGGACTGCTCATCGACAAGCGAGGCGGGCGAAGTGTGAAGCCGTATGAGCCGCCGGGATTGTGGGAAGCGGTCTCGTTCAACAGTTCCCAAAAATACATTCCCGATAAAGACGAAGGACAGTATCGCCGCAGCCTTTACACGCACTGGAAACGGCAAAGCCCGCCGCCCAACATGCTGCTCTTCGACGCACCCACGCGCGAATATTGCAGCGTGCGCCGCTCAAGGTCCAACACGCCGTTGCAGGCTCTCACGCTGCTGAACGACCCGCAGTTCGTCGAAGCATCGCGCGCGTTTGCCCAGCGCATGATGCTGGAAGGTGGCAACGATGCGAAAGAGCGCATCGCTTTCGGTTTCCGCCTGGCAACCGCCCGCAGGCCCCGTGCCGACGAGATCAAGGTTTTGTTGGACGTGTTCCAGCGTCAGCTCGCCGATTTTCGGCAGGACAAGCCGGCGGCGGAGAAGTTTTTGCGTGTTGGCAATTTCAAAGTGGACTCGAACTGCGATGCCAGCGAACTGGCCGCCTGGACGACCATTGCCAGCATGCTTCTGAATCTGGACGAGACAGTAACAAAAGGATGAACGTTGAGCATCTGCTTATGAACCCATATCGCGAACGCCAATTGTTACTCACCCGCCGTCATTTCTTCGGCCGCGCCGCAGCCGGCATTGGCGCGGCGGCGCTGGGCTCGTTGTTAAATCCAAATCTTTTCGCCGGACGGATTGGCGAAGGCGACAAGGTCGCGCTGGGCAAGCCGCATTTCGCAGCCAAAGCCAAGCGGGTCATCTATCTGTTCATGGCGGGCGGGCCGGCGCAGATGGACTTGCTCGATTACAAGCCCACACTGGAGAACCTGCATCAAACCGAGTTGCCTGACAGTGTCCGCATGGGCCAGCGCCTTACGGGCATGACTTCGGGACAGAAGTCATTTCCGGTCGTGAAGTCACTCTTCAAGTTTTCACAGCACGGCAAGTCCGGCACCTGGATCAGCGAACTGTTGCCGAACATTGCTGGCATCGTGGACGACATCGCCATTATCAAGACGGTCAATACTGAAGCGATCAACCATGATCCGGCCATCACTTACATCCAAACCGGCTTTCAACAACCGGGCCGGCCTTGCATGGGATCGTGGCTCAGTTACGGCCTGGGCAACGAGAATCAAAACCTCCCGGCCTTCATCGTGATGATCTCCAGCGGCAAGGAAAGCGACCAACCCCTCTACACCCGGTTATGGGGTTCAGGCTTTTTGCCCTCGGAATATCAGGGCGTGCAATTCCGTGGCACAGGCGACCCGGTGCTTTATCTGTCCAATCCGCCGGGCATCGATTCGGACACGCGGCGTCGAATGCTCGATGGTTTGGCAAAGTTAAATACGAAGCAATACCAGGCCTTTGCCGATCCGGAAATCAACACGCGCATTGCCCAATATGAAATGGCCTACCGCATGCAAACGTCCGTGCCGGAGTTGGTGCATGTATCCGAGGAACCCCAAAGCGTGCTGGACATGTACGGTCCGGATGTAAAGAAGCCTGGCTCCTTTGCGCATAACTGCCTGCTCGCCCGCCGCATGGCCGAGCGCGGGGTCCGCTTCATCCAGTTGTATCATCGTGGTTGGGACCAGCACAGTAATTTGCCCAAACGCATTCGCGAGCAGTGCAAGGACACCGACCAGCCCAGCGCTGCCTTGGTCAGGGATCTCAAAGCGCGCGGGATGCTCGATGACACGCTGGTGATTTGGGGCGGAGAATTTGGCCGCACCATTTACAGCCAGGGCAAAATCGAAAAAGACAATTATGGCCGCGACCACCATGGCCGCTGTTACTCCATCTGGATGGCGGGCGGGGGCATCAAGCCCGGCATCAGTTACGGCCAAACCGACGACTATTGCTACAATGTGGTGGAGAATCCGGTGCACATCCATGACCTCAACGCGACTATTCTGCATAGCATGGGTATCGATCATGAGAAGTTGACCTACCGCTTCCAGGGACGAGACTTTCGGCTGACGGATATTCATGGCGAATTGATCAAGGACATCCTGGCTTAGCCGTAACTAAACTAGGCAGTAAAGGAGCGCGGACGTCTCGTCCGCACGAATAAGAGCGGGCTGCTTGAGCGAGATGCCTGCAGCCAACTCACTGTTTGGCGAGAGCGTTTCGCTTGAGGCAATCATTGCTGGAGATGAACCAGGCTGGTCATTGGTAGGTCCGTGCGGACGAGACGTCCGCGCTCCTAGCTCTCACTTTTCAATTGCCTTGTCCCGGCCACGAACGGTTTGATTGCTTCGCATGAGCCGGTCTGGATTTCGCATTTGCCTTCTCCTGCTCTTCTGCCTCTCGGGAAGCGCCGCGCTTGGCTACCAGGTTGTCTGGTCGAGAATGTTCACGAGCGGGTTGGGGCATGAGTTTCCTGCGGTGCTGGCGGTTGTCGGCGCGTTCATGGGCGGAATGGGAATCGGCGCCTGGGCGTTCGACGCTGTTGTCAGTCGCAGTCAAAGCCCCGGACGATGGTATGGGCTTCTGGAAATCATTATCGGTGCGTGGGCCTTCGGTTCCGTTGCGCTGATACCCTTGGTCAATCAGTCAACGCCGTTTCTGATCGGTCTGGAGTCATCTTGGTGGCGTCATTGGACCGTTGCCTTCCTGTTGCCCTTCCTGGCGCTGCTGCCTGCCACCGCCGCGATGGGCGCAACACTGCCGGCAATGGAGCGATTCCTGGCGCCTTTTACTGCCGGGGATAGATGCATCGGTTCCTTGTATGCGGCGAACACTCTGGGAGCCGTCACGGGAATTCTCGCGAGCACGTTTCTGGTTATGCCGGCCCTGGGCTTTCGAAAGACTTCATGGCTCCTGGGTGTGGTTAATGTTCTGTGCGGGATCGCCGCGTTGGTTCTCTCAAGGGTAACAAGCGCCCCCGGACGGATCGCTGAGTCCATCCACGGAAACTCATCGTCCAAACCGAAATCAGCTCACGTGTTACCTCCTCTTCGTCTGGCGGCCACCGTTTTCCTGACAGGGTTGTTAGGAATTGGATACGAAACGGTCGGCGTGCGAGTTTTGGCGCAGATCCTGGAGAACACGATTTACACGTTCGCGGCGGTGCTGTCGGTCTATTTGCTGGGAACGTCCGTGGGCGCCGCTCTTTATCAACGCTTTGGAGGATCTGCAAGACCACGTCTCCTGCTCTTCGATTTGCTCGGGGGCCTTTCGGTGAGCTGCATGCTGGGTGTGCTTGCGGCGGCACATTCACCGTCGATTTACGATGCATGTCGCAGCGTGCTGGGTGACAGCAAGGGTGCGGTCCTGGTGGCGGAAATGGCGCTCGCCGTTGCAGTGTTTGGGCTGCCCACTATCTTGATGGGCGCGACGTTCAGTCATCTTGTTCAAGCAGCGCGGTGTAAAGAAGGTGGAGTCGGGCGAGCCGCCGCACTGAACACCTTCGGCGGCGCCCTGGCGGGCGCACTGTTTTCCGTCGCGCTGCTTCCGCTGCTGGGTTCCAAATGGACTTTTGTTTCAATTTCTCTTGGGTATTTGGTTTTGTTGCCGGGCATCACCGGTTGGCGTTGGGGACTCTTGCTTGCGCCACTTGTTTTGCTTTTCCTGCTCCCCAACGATTTGCGCCTCGCGCAAGTGCCTCCTGGAGGGAAACTCCTTGCGTATCGCGAAGGCGTCATGGCCTCGGTCTCCGTCGTCGAAGATGCCACGGCCAACCGCACGCTCCGTGTCGATAACCGTTTTCAGATGGGAGGCACCGGCGCAGCGGAGGCAGAGTATCGGCAGGCTCATATTCCGCTGCTGCTGCATCCTTCGCCCAGGCGGGCGTTATTTCTTGGCTTAGGCACAGGCATTACCTGTGGCCCTGCAAGTTTGTATCCCGAACTGGTGGCTGATGGGGTGGAACTCATTCCTGAAGTTGTCGAAGTGTTGGACTACTTCGAGCCGCACAATTTCTGGCCTGCTCGCAACCCGCGATTGAAGGTCCACGTGGCCGACGCTCGACGCTTCGTGCGCGCGACCAAGGCCAGCTATGATGTCATTGTGGGTGACTTGTTTCACCCCGCTCGCGATGGCGCCGGCTCGCTTTACACGTTGGAACATTTTCAGGCGATTCGGCAGCGGCTCGCGCCAGGCGGACTCTTTTGCCAATGGCTTCCGCTTCATCAGCTTGATGAAGACATGTTGCGAGTCATCACGCGCACGTTCCTGGAGGTGTTTCCGGACGCACAGGCATATTTGCTGCGTTTCAACGTGGATGCGCCCGTGGTCGGGCTGGTCGGCAGTTTGGAGCCGCGGCGTTATGCAACGGACTCGGTAGAGCGAAGGCTGGCGACGCCCGAGCTCGAAGCACACTTGAAGAAGCTTCCCCTGGCCGACTCGCTTCGCCTTTTTGGCAATCTCATCGCCGGGCCAAAGGAGTTGCGCGAGTTCGCCAGGCAAGCGCCGCTGAGCACAGACGATTGGCCATCGGTTGGTTTCAGTGCTCCGGCATTCGTTTATCAAAAGCACCCGACTCCGTATGGGCGGCTTTTGACTCTGTTGCGCCATGGAGCGACAAGCCCCGCCGAAGTGCTTCAGCTCGATCTCGAGGCAGACCAATTCGTCTCCAGGCTTACCAAGTATATCCGAGCGCGTGACGTTTACCTGAAGGGGCTGATTGAAGAGGCGGAAGGCCGTTCGACACAAGCCATCGATGCGTTTGTGGAGAGTGCGCGCCTCAGCGAAGATTTTAGTTCCGGCTATGCCCAATGTCTGACGCTGGCCTCGTTGCAGGCGAAGGCCAGGCCAGAGGAGGCGCGGAAGTTATTACAGCGGCTGATCGAGGCCCAACCTTCCCGAACCATTGCCAGAGAGATGTTGGAGCGCTTGTTTGAAAAATGAAATGCTCCCCTGGAAATGCTGCGCTTCTTGAAGGTGTTTACAACGGCCCGGCCAAATGGCAAAAAGGGCGCATGAAATGTCCTGCATGCGATAGCAACCTCCACTCCATGACCGTCGGCAAACTGACGGTCGATGTTTGCAAGGGCGGTTGCGGCGGAATCTGGTTTGACAATTTCGAGCTGACGAAAGTGGACGAGCCCGATGAGTTCGAAGGTGAAGCGCTCCTGCACATCGAGCGCGACGACCATCTGCTGGTGGATTACGAACGCCGGCGCAATTGCCCCAAGTGCGAGAACATCGTGATGATGCGTCACTATTACAGCGAGCGGCGTCAAGTGGAGGTGGACACCTGTCCGAATTGCGCCGGTGTCTGGCTCGACCCCGGCGAATTGGCGATCATCCGCAAGGAAGGCAGTGAGGGCGCTGATCGGCAGTTGGCCGCCAGGAATTATTTTGGAAGGTTATTCCGGCAGGATTTCCTGAAGGCGCGCCCTCGCCCCTAGGAAGTCCCCTGGGCAAACCGCTAAGCCTTCTCTTCCTTGCGCAAGGGAAGAGCGCTCGTCGCGTCGGATTGCTCCTCGTGCAAACGCCCTTCCTGGGGTTCCGGCAGCCAGTGGGTCAGAATCACACCGAGCAGAATGTAACCGCCAGCCACCAGCGCTCCTACTTGCGCGATCTTCGCCGGATCGGGCGGGATGGATGCCGAAAGGGTGATTGTGATCCATGCTGCGGCCGTGCCGAACACGCGGCCACCGATGTTCGCGGCAACACTTTCGCCCGTGCCGCGGAGGTGCAGCGGGAACACTAGCGGGATGTAGTTCCCCCAGAAACTGAACTGGGCAATCGTCAGTAGCCCGGCAACAAAGATGCCGAGCTTGATCGAGCCTAGCGTGCCCGGGTCTGCAAGGCTGCCGGAAATCCACCAGAACAATAGCGGGACGAACAGGAGCGCGGGAATTTGAAACACACGCAGCAACGCGCGCCGGCTCACGATGCGGACTGCGAGCACCGCCAGCAGAAAGCGGCCGACCAAACCGCCGATTTCCTGCCAGAGAGTCACACGCGCGACCGCCTCGTCCGTAGCGTTGCCGGCAATCTGTTTGAGCCGGCCTGGAGAGGGAGGCGGTTTGCCCGCGGCCCGAGCAGCGGCTATGGCTTGTTCCTGGGCCGCTTTGGCGGTGGCCAAAACCTGGGCATGGCCTTTGGGCCCGCCAAGAATTTGCGGCAATTGCTGGATCGCGCCAAAGGCGATGCCGTAACTCGATGCGAACACGAGTGTCGTTAACACGGTGGTGCGGCGAAGTTCCGGGCTGAAAAGTGCGGCAAGGTTCGGTCGCCTGAGCAATCCCGTTGCACGCTTGCGTTCCCACTCGGGGGATTCCGGTAGAAATGGCCGTATGAAGATCAGCGGGAGAGCCGGAATCACGCCCGAGATAAGAGTGTAGCGCCAGGCTTCGTGGCCCCCATAAATGGCGGGCAAGTTTGCAGCGACGTTGGCGGCGAGCACGTTGGCGCCTCCCACCAGCAAGCCACCGAACGACGAAAACGCCTGCGTGAAGCCAAGCACTCTCTCACGTTGCTTGGGATCGGAGAACAATTCGGCCAGCCACGCGACCGCGGCGACGAATTCCACGCACACGCCGATGAATACCAGGCAGCGCAGCACGAGTAACTGCGCCAGTGAGGTTACGTAGCCCGAGGCGAAAGCCGAAAATGCATAAAGCAATATGCTGAAAGTCAATACACGCCTCCGGCCCAGCCGGTCCGTAAGATATCCGCCCAAGAGCCCAAAAATGCCACCCGCGATTGCCGGGATGAAAAAGAGCATCCGCGCCCATTGCACGTAGGCCGGCGACCCGGGAACGAGCAAGGGTACGCCGTCGGGTCCTGCGCCTCCCAGGGCTGCCAAAGCCGGCTTGATGATCAGCGGCAGCATCAGCAACTCGTAGATGTCGAACGCAAACCCGATGGCTGCGATGATGCAGATGAGCCATTGCGTACGAGTGAGTCTCATGCGCGAAATCTATTGCATCGATGCAGGCGGGAGCACAAGGCTTTTATTGAGAGCCCGCCCTCGCATCCATCAACGTTATGAAACTCCAAACTCCCAGCACTTTGTATAGCTCGGAGAGAAAAACGGCCCGGCGCATGAAAGACGTCAACGTTTGGATTTTCGTGGGGAGCAGCGCGCGGCCTGGTGCCTGGGCAGAAAGAAATCGAGCGGCCTTCGGTTGAACCTTACTTGATCGTCAGCTTATACTCCGGAGAAAGTTTGCTCCCTTTGCCGGGTTCACCAAAGCGATTGTACTCGTAATCCACTTTGAAGTGATAAACGACTGCGTCCTTGTCCGCTGGAACCGGGATGAGCGCTTCCCACCGATTGGCCATCTTGAGCGTCGGGCGCATCGGGTAGGAATCGAATCCTGCCAGCACGCAAGGCGTGATGCTCTGCGGACGAAGGCTTTGCTGTGTGGTATCCAGTTTCATTTCGACCAGGTATTGGCCGCTTGGGTTACGAGGGACCGTGGTAGGCGTCAGGTTGGTAATGAGGGAACTGGCGCAGCTCACCAACAGCAGTACCAGCATGCTTAGGGGCAAAACCGTTTTGAATTTTCGCATAGCGCGGCCAGCGTTACACGAGGGCACGCGCGTTGTAAAGGTGGATTTCAAAGGCCATGCGCACAGGCGAATCCCAGGACCATGCGCGGGCACTCCGATCGGCAGTGCCCTTGACGGTTCGTGGCGCTGAAGGGGGGGCAGTCAGGCCACGGGAAACCGTTCGGAATCGAATTTACCTGTTCCGATTGGGCGTGATTTGACAGGCGCCTAGCGTGTCCCCATGCGCCAAGTGGGCGCGCACAGCAGACTTCGCAACCCTAATGGTATGTCCTTTATGACATAGGGTCACCTTGTCGTCGTCACCTGAATACGAAGGAGAGACGAAATTCACGCACCCCAGAACGACAACCCACAATAACAGCTTCTTCCGATTCGACTTCATAAACACTGTTCCTCTTACAACATTTAACTTGTGCTGCTCTCGGCGCCGAATTTCTCGGCAGACGTCCCGACAAGAGCAGCGAAAACTTCCTTGAATCGCTTAACGTCTATCCGTAGATCTACAAAGTCGAGGCTCTGCCATTAGGGCAGATAACCACGCCTTTGGCAAGCGTACATTTGTCAGACCTGTGACAGGTTAAACTTTGACCAGTTGCGCGGCCTTTCCGCTATGGGTAATAACCCTATGGCGTGATGATCGTGCGGGGGGTCGCTTTGCACGGCGCGACCTTTGGAATGCGTTGATCAAAGGGGCTATTCTTCGTCGCCCCGCACGCCGGACATCCGCTTCGTCGGACAGCCGGCCCGCAACCAGGCATTGACGAACGGATCCAGATCGCCATCCATTACCGCCTGAACATTACTGGTTTCCGTAGCAGTGCGAAGGTCCTTCACCATGCGGTAAGGCTGGAATACATAGCTGCGAATCTGGTTGCCCCAGGAGACACTGCCTTTCTCCCCGTAGAACCGTTCCATCTCCTGCTTTTGGGTGTCCAGCCGTTGGGCATAGATTCGGGAGAGCAGAAGTTTCATGGCGGTGGCACGGTTTTGATGCTGGGAACGTTGACTTTGGCTGGCCACCACCAAGCCGGTCGGCAGGTGAGTGATGCGCACGGCAGTTTCCACTTTGTTCACGTTCTGTCCGCCTTTGCCTCCGGAGCGAAAGGTATCGATTTGGAATTCATTCGGCGGGATTTCGGTTTCTTCACTCTCCTCAATTTCTGCGATGACATCCACGCTGGCAAAGCTGGTGTGCCGCCGCTTATTGGCGTCAAAGGGTGAAATGCGCACCAGGCGATGCACGCCCCGCTCGGCCTTGCAATAGCCGTAGGCATTTTCGCCTTGAATCAACAGCGTGGCGCTCTTGATGCCGGCGGTATCGCCGGGCAGCGCGTCGGTCACTTCCACGTCCCAACCGCGCCCTTCAGCCCAACGCTGATACATGCGCAAAAGCATTTCCGCCCAGTCCTGGGCCTCCGTGCCGCCGGCGCCGGCGTTGATGCTCAGAATGCAGTTATTCCTGTCGTGTGGACCATTCAGGAAAACGCGCAGCTCCAAATCATCCAGCTCCCGGGTGAATTTCTTCAGGTCGCGTTCCAGTTCCTGCTGATGCTTGAATTGTTCGGCCTCGGGCTCCGCCTCGCTCAATTCAACCATCACCTGAAAATCCTCCAATTGCTTCTCCGCCTTGAGCAGCGGTTCAATTCTGCCTCGAAGCGTGTTGGCCTCATCGATGAACTTTTGGGCCTGCTCGCGGTTGTTCCAGAAATCCTCCCGGCCCATCAACGCATCCAGTTCGCCAAGCCGTTTTTGGACGTCGGCAACGTCAAAGAAACCTCCGCAAATGCGCGAGCTTCTCCGACGCCGTGGCTAACTGAGCTTTAACGGTCTCAAACATGTAAACAGAATACAGAATATCAGAAATGGAATCCAGTGGGGATTATGACGGGCTGGAATGGTTGAGCCGCCTCTACAATTCGTCCTCCCGTTCGGCATAGAACAATCCGTGCGCCCGCTCGTAATCAGGCTCCGGCACGAATACCTTCGCGGGCCGACTCAAATCGCCGTCGTCCGGCGAGGTCGCGTCCACAAATTCCTGGGTTGCGTTGATCCCATGCTTCTCCAGCATCATGACGAGCATTTCAACGTTCACCAGGGGACCCGTGTAAAAAAGCTTCATGCGGACAAAATGATTGTTGGGACAGAAAGCGGCAAGGCAAACCGGTCCATCCTTTGAACACTTACACCCGTTCCTGATCGGGTTCGCTTTTCTGCGCCCGTTTTCGCCAGCGACGTTGCATCTCCATCGCGACGATAATGGCCAGCAGCAACAGCAAGAGCCAATATGTGGTCCGATAACCCTTGTCCGCGATCGGTTGCACAACTTCCTCGGTCCATGGAGCTGTCGCCGGAGAAGCCGGTTTTGCCAGAGATGGCTTGTCGGTCGGGACGGGCGCAAGTTGGTTGGTTACGACCACAGTTGGTGGGGCGGAGGTGGCTTGGGAAATATTGGGGTTGTTGCTGGCGCCGGCAGGAACGGAGGTTCCGCGTGGAGCGTTGTAAGGCCGGGCCGGCGGGCCCTGGAAGAACGTCTCCAATCTCTGGAGCGTTCCCCCGGATGAACCAGATGCTGGTGCAGGCGAAGGTCCGGAAGCGCGACCGCCAGAACCGGCTGAGGAATTAGCGGAGGTATTAAGCGCGGGAGTTGGATTCGCTGGCGCGGGCACGTTGACCAAAAGCGACGATTTGCTTACGGCCGCTCGCAAAGCGGGAGCGGTCAACTGTTCCACCCGCGCATCAGCGAACAGCAGGTTGCCTTTGGTGTCGTGCAAAGCGCCGGTCCAGGCAACCTGATTCGAAGACGCAAGGTCCAACGTTGTTCCAGCGCCCGAACTCACCATGATCAGGTTGCGGTCTCCGGCAAGAATTGAGTCAGGACTGTTATAGTCCGCATGTCGGCCAACGAAATAACTCACGTGTTCATTCTTCAACAGGGCAAAGCGGTTTGCCGGAATACGTCTGTCCGCAGGGCAGACCAGAACTTTGGGATTTTCCAATTCATTCGAGAGCGTCAGAAAATGCCGGAAAGCAAAGTCAAAATCGCCCAGGAAGTTGGTGGGACCCTGGAGAAACTCCATCGAACCGCCCGCATTGGTGGACACCTGCATCGGAAACCTGCTGTCGTGATCGTGACTGAAGCCGTGGAACGCCGTTCCAATTTGTTTCAAATTGCCGATGCATTGCGCAGCCCTGCCTCGGCGCTGTGCCTTGGCCAGCACCGGCAACAACAACGATGCCAGAATGGCAATCACTGTCACCACCAGCAGCAGTTCCAGCAGAGTAAAAGCCGATGGGCGTTCTCTGATTTGCCGACTGAAAGGGAGGTTTGTCACTCGGCCATTGGAACCGACAGTCTGATTAGGTCATTGGTGTTCAATTTGAATAGCCGATCCAGATTCGCTGCCGTCACTTGCTGCACACTGCCATCAGAAAGCCCGACATTCCCAGCCGATTTGTGCAGCGCTTTGCTCCAACCAACGGCGCTGTTTCGGGTAAAAACGAAAAGGGGGTCCGTTTGTGCGAGCGGCGCCGGTGATGTTGCGGTCGCCGGACAAAACCATGTCTGGTTTGCTCTCGTCGGCATCGACGCCCACAAAGTAACTAAGATTCCTGTTGTTGAAACTGTCAAAATTGGTGGCGCGTGTTCGCTTCCTGTCGGCGGAGCATACCAGAATCTTGGGTGAGACCAGCTCATTGGACATCAGCTGAAAGTGCCGGTACGTCTCACCGGTTTCGACATACTCCAATGAGCCAGTCTGTGTAATCGAGACCGTCATTGGAAATTCGTGATCATGTTCGTTGGCCCATATACGAAAAGCCAGTCCGACTTGTTTCAGGTTGCTGACGCAGTTGATCCGCGAAGCTGGAGTTTTGAGCCCGCGCGTTTTTGGCATGGCCAGAAAGCCCACGAAGAGTAGGACGATCACGAAGACAATAATGAAGTCAACGAAGGTGAAGCCCCGGCACGAATTGTTTGAAAGGACGATTTTCATACGCTTTCAATGAATGCCTAAGTACACCTAAGCATCCGGGGTGCCGTGTCTCTTTGCACATGGATGCGTGCTAAAGCTCACTCCTGGCGAGCGATTTTCACGCAACGCGCATCAACCTCACGCACGCGGCTGTCTTTAACCTTGAACTTTGAACCTCGAACCCTGAATCTTGCGCCCGACCTATGAAGTTCGCCATCTGCAATGAGATCTTCAAAGGCTGGAAGATGGAGGATATCATGGCCTTCGCTGCCAAGGCGGGCTATGATGCCGTTGAAATCGCCCCGTTCACCATCGCGAATTACGTCACGGACATTTCTGCGGAGGAACGCCAACTCATCAAGGCCGCCGCCACCAAACACCGTATCGCGATTTCCGGCATTCACTGGGTGCTCGTCCAGGCAGAAGGGATGTATCTGCACCACACCGACCCGGATGTGCGCAAGCGCTCCGCAAAATACCTCTGTGAGTTGGCTGACTTTTGCGCCGACCTGGGCGGGAACATCATTGTGGTCGGTTCGCCCAAACAACGCAACGTGCCCGCAGGCGTCACCTTGCAGCAGGCGTGGGATTGGGCCCAGGAGACGTTTTCCCCCGCTATTCAGCGTGCCCAAAATCTCGGTGTCACCCTTTGTCTGGAGCCGCTCTCACCCATGGAAACCAATTTCATCAACACCGCCGAGGAAGCCATCCGCTTTGTGCGTTATTTCAACAGCCCGGCCCTTAAGATCATTCTCGACGTGAAGGCGATGTCCTCGGAGTCCAAGCCTATTCCGCAAATCATCAAGGAGTCCTGGCCGTACTTTGCTTATTTCCACGCCAACGACAAGAATTTGAAGGGGCCTGGCTTTGGCGACGTTGATTTCAAACCGATTGCCGCCGCCCTTCTTGAGACAGGTTATGCCGGCTACGTTTCCGTCGAGGTCTTCAACTTCGATGAAGGCCCGGAAGTCATCGCCACGAAAAGTCTTGAGTACCTGAAGAGGAGCTTCAACGAGGCGTCCTGGGCCTAAGGGCTGGGAAGACCCTGTTCAAATCCTGCTACGAGTCGTTCTCAACCGCCGATTGTCTGGCCAGACCATCCACGGGAGACGTGCGCAGCGTCCACCGCCGCCAATGCAGTTTTTGACCCAGGTCATCGAGCAGGGAATAGGCGACAGGCGTCACGACCAGCGTCAGCAACAAGCACAGCGCCTGTGCTCCGATCACAACCACCGCCGTGGCGCGGCGTTCTTCGGCGCCAGGTCCCGTGCCCAACGCCAGAGGAATCATTCCTGCGATCAGGGTGAGCGTGGTCATGAGAATGGGCCGTAATCGGTCACGATTTGCCTGCAGGATGGCTGGGATCTGTTCCATGCCCTGCCTCCGAAGGTTGTTCATATGATCGATTTGGAGGATCGCGTTTTTCTTCACCACGCCGAAGAGCACCAGCAGTCCGAGCGCGGAGAATAGATTGAGCGTCTGGTCAGTGGTCCAGAGCGAGATCAAGGCAAAGGGTATCGAGAGAGGCAGCGACAGCAGGATGGTGAACGGATGAATGAGGCTTTCAAACTGGGACGCAAGGATGATGTACATCAAAACGACTGAAAGCAGAAAGGCCCAGAGGAATTCCCGGAAAGTCGTTTCCAATTCGCTGGCGCGCCCGGAAACACGACTCGAGTAGGCCGGCGGCAAGTTCATGGCCGCGACTTCCGACCGCAGCGCTGCGATGCGGTCGGCCTGCGCGTAGCCCGGCGCCACTGCCGCCCGCAAGCTTACCTGCCGCTGGCGATCCAGGCGATCGATGCGTGAGGCCGTCGTTGCAGGGACGAGTTTTACCACGTTGTCCAACCGCACCAGTCCATCACCCTGCCGCGGCACGAAGAGACGGGAGATGCTACTGAGGTCGGTGCGGTCCGCTTCACTGAGGCGAAGTTGCACATCGTAATCCTCGTTTACGGAGGCATCGCGGAATCGGGACACCCTCTGGTCGCCGCCAACCATAATACGCAAGGCATTGGCGATGTCTTCCGTATCGACCCCCAGTCTGGCGGCGCGCTCGCGATCGATTTCCACGCGCAACTCCGGTTTGTCCAGTCTCAACGTCGTATCCGCATCCAGCAAGCCCAGTGCCGGCGCTTTCCTGCGAAGCTGTTCGGTGTATTCACTCAGCGATTCCAAATCGGGCCCGAGCAGCGCGAAATCAATGTCGTAATTCGGTCCGCCCAGGCTGAAGGTCTGCGGATTTCGGATGGAGATGCGCAGGTCGCCGAACTTTCGCAAGCGCCGGCGCACCTCCTGCACCACGTCGCGCTGCGAGTAGTTTCCCTGGAAGGCGCGCCACGGCGGCCACTGAAGCAAACGTCTCCACGAAAAGACCCGCTCCGAGTGCGGCGCCAGACGCACGTAAAACCGCGCGTTGTTGGGGCTGCCGAGAAACCCGCTGCCACCGGCGGAACTCAGCACCAGCCGTATTCCCGGAACGCCGCGCAATTCCGTTTCCACGTGCCGGGCGACGTCGATCATGGCTTCGAGACTGGCGCCTTCCGGAGCGGTGGCGTTCACGTCGAATTCGCCTTCATCCACCTGGGTGGGAACATATTCCTGCCGGACCATTTTATAGAGTGGCACTGACGAAGCGATGATAACCAGGGCCAGTCCCGCCACGAATAAGCGCCGCTGCATCGCCCAGCCCAACACCCGGGCATAACCGCGATCCAACTTGCCGTAAAAACCACGACGCGATCGGGGAGAGTCATTTTCAGTGCGACCGTTGCTTCCATTCGAACGCAGAAGGCGAGCGCTCATCATGGGCGTGAGCGTGAACGAAACCAGCAGGCTGACCAACACCGCCACCGCGGCCGTGATGCCAAATTGAAAGAGGAAACGGCCCGAAATGCTCGACATGAACGAAACGGGAACGAAGATGACCACCAGGCTGAAAGTCGTTGCCATGACCGGCAGGGCGATTTCGGCCGTCGCCGCCCGCGCCGCTTCGAAGGGGCGCATCTTCTTTTCCTCCACAAAACGAAAGATGTTTTCCAGCACCACGATGGCATCGTCGATCACGATGCCGACCATGAGCACAAGGGCCAGCATGGTCACGCTGTTAAGTGTGAAGTCCAGCGCCTTCATCATTCCGAAAGTGGCGATGACCGAAGTGGGAATGGCGACCGCGGCGATGAGTGTGGCCCGCCAGTTGCGCATGAAGGCGAGCACCACCAGGCAGGCCAGAATACTGCCCAGAATCAGATGGCGATTAATCTCATGCAGCGCCTCGTAAATGTAGCGAGACTGGTCGCGGATCACTTCCATGCTGACATCGGCCGGAAGTTGATTCCGTATGAGGCGGAGCTTTTGCTTCACTCCTTCAATGACGGCGACCGTGTTGGCGCCCGATTGGCGCATGACCTCGAGGATCACCGTGGGAACGCCATTCAGTCTGGCCATCGAGCGTTGTTCCTTCGTGCCATCTTCGGCCCAACCGATATCCCGAATGCGAATGGGCGAGCCATTGCGCGTGACGATGACCAAATCATTGAACGCTTTCGGGTCGGTAATGCGGCCCATGGTGCGCAAGGTTTGCTCGCGCAGGCTGGTGGTTACATTGCCGCCGGGGATGTTGACATTCTGCTGCGCGATCGCTTCGCGCACCGCGGTGATGGGAATCTGATACGCGGCGAGCCGGTCGGCATCGATCCATACACTGATGGCCCGTTCCAGTCCGCCCACGATCTCGACTTCCCCCACGCCCGCCGAACGCTCGATCTGGACCTTCACGATCTTATCGCCGATCTCGGTGAGTTCCCGTTGCGCGCGATCGCCCGAGAGGGCAATGGTCAGGACCGGGGATAAATCATTGTCCGATTTGGAAATGTTGGGCGGGTCGATATCGCGCGGCAGATCGCGAAGGACCGTGCTGACTCGATCGCGAACGTCGGAAGCGGCCGCCTCGATGTCCCGATTCAATTCGAAAGTGACGATGATAAAGGAAATGCCTGCGCCGTTCACGGAACGCAGCTCCTTGATTCCTTCGATGGTATTGATGGCCTCTTCGAGGGGCTGGGAGATCTGGGCTTCGACTTCGGCGGGCGATGCGCCTGGCAGACGCGTGCTCACCCGGATGGTGGGCAGATCCACGGAGGGGAATCGATCCACGTCCAGGTTGAAATAGCTGGCGAGGCCCACCACCACCAGCGAGAGAATGAGCATCGAAGCGAAGACCGGGCGTCGAATGCAAATGTCAGCGAGCTTTTGCATGACGCTTAACTGATCTCGGCGCGTCCCCTTTTGCGCTTCGTAATTGTAATCCTAATCCTGGCCAAACGGATTTGAAATTCGCAGCGGTTGCCTTAAACGCAGAGGGCGCAGAGGTTCTCGCAGAGGACGCAAAGGCAATCATTTTTCTCTGCGACCTCTGCGAGATCCTCCGCGTCCTCTGCGTTGAGACTCCATCGTGCGAAGGTAAAGATCTGCCAGAGGTTTTCACGGGATTTGCGAACTCAGAATCTAATCTTGTTCTTCGGATTAAGATTAAGATTAGGAAGCAGACGGAGCATATCTCACGGTCCTGACGTTTGCACTTCCTTGCTGGTCTGCGACATTTCTGCCGGCACAGCCGTCACCCGCTCGCCGGTGCGCAGATTGCCGGGGTCGAGTACCACCGCTTCGCCGGCTTTGAGTCCTGAAACAATTTCCAGCCAATCCGCCGCGCGCCGTCCCGTCGTCACCATCTTTTCCAGTGCCTTGCCATCCTGAACCACCACCACTTTCTCCAGGCCCGCGAAGGTGACGAGCGTCTGGAGCGGAACAGTGAGACCTTCGTCGCGCTCGTTGGTAATGATCTGGGCGCGCACAAAAAGACCCGGCCGAAGGGAACCGTAATTGGGCACATCCGCTTCCACGAGGAGCATCCGGTTCTGCTCATTGATGGCGGGACTGAGCCGCGCGACTTTGCCCGCGTGAGAATTCGTATCGCCCTCAACCATCAGACGCACGGGCAACCCCATGCGGACGCTGGCGGATTCACGTTCCGGCACTTCCAGACGCAACCGTAATGGATCCATCTTGACCAGCGTGACTACCGGAGCGCCGGCGGGAAGATATTCGCCCAGGCTGGCATTCCGAGCCTGAATGGCGCCATCGAACGGGGCGCGAATAGCCGTATCGGTCAGTCGCTGCCGGGCGATGTCCAATTCAGCGCGCCGTTGCACCAGAATGGCCTGGCGGGTGCGTGCTTCCTCCAGCGCGGCCTCGTAGCGATTCAAAGCCACCACATACGCCGCTTCCGCCGTATCCAATTCGGCCGGGGAACTAATGCCCTCTTTGGAAAGATTACCGATGCGCTCGCGGCTTTTGGCCGCTTCGTCGAGAACAGCCTTGGCTTGCTTGACGATGCTGACTTTTTCGGGGGCCATCTGTTCGTCTGTGCCATCGAGCGGCAAGCCCAGCATGACGCGGGCCTGGGCGAGCGCGGCGGCTGCCTGCTGGAGGAGCAGTTCATAATCGTCACGTTCGAGTTGGGCGATCAAATCTCCTTTCTTAACGACGCTGCCCAGATCCACGGAGATGGTTTGCAAACGCCCAGGAACTTTCACGCTCAAGGTCGCTTGCTCGTGCGCGGCCAGCGAGCCGGTCACCGAAATAGCGCGCTCCATGGGGCTCAACTCCACGCGGACTGTTTTGACAGGCCGCGGCTTCTCGTATCCAGCAGGGGCGCGACTCGAATCTGGCTGTCTGGAACAGGAAGTCAGCATGAGAGAAAGCAGCGCTGCTGCCGAAGCAACCGAGCGCGGAGTGGCTTTCATTGCTGCCCTTTTTAACCCAAACGAAGGCTTGTGGCTATGCAAATTCGCAGGAGATACGGGCATAGAGTGATTGCCAAAAGTAATTTCCGAAAAGGTGGGGCAAACCTGCTGGTTTGCCGCGGCGCCCGGCAGGGCGTCGCGCACCTTTTCGGAAATTACGGGCCTGTTGCTCAAATCTCGGCTGCGATGTTCGGGGAGGGCGAGGCTCCTGACGAGCCCTGTTTCGCCCGCGATTTTTGATCAGCATAGCTCGCGAGGACGCTCGCCCTCCCCTGAGATGATTTGGGAACACGCCCTTACTTTTGGCAATCGATATAGGGACTGAGCCCTTGCGCCCCGCTTTAAACGTCTTTCGGCTGGGATCGACGAAGCCCAGGCGAAACGCAAGTGTGGGCCGACTCCACGGCGAAACAGAACGATTCCGGGCAACGACACCAAATGAAGATGACGGTCAACCTACGGCCGGTTCTGCGCTCTTGATTCGGACCGGCTTTCCGTTCACATGCTTCGCGCGATAAAAATCCGCCAGACTTTGAGGCGACGGTGCCAAGCCTTCGGCAGCAATCGCCGAGAGAATCAACTCTTCCGTCATGATGAAGCGATCTCGTTTGTAGAGCAGATAGTCGCCGCGGATCTCGCTGGGCGTTAAATTCATGGTCACAAGATTCGCGCCGGTGCGCAGCCCGCGGCGATATCCGCTCTCAGGACCGGCCAGGTTCAAGGCGCTGACGGAAGGGATGACCCAATCCGGACGCATCAATCGGAGCACGGCCATGCAGTTCAACGTGACGTCGATATCGCCCGTGGGCGCATTGGCGAATGGCGTGGCTTCACCCGGAATGAACGGGCTGACGCTGCAGCCAGCCAGTGGCAGTTGCCGGGCGAGCTCAAAGTTGCCCAACATTTCTTGTTCCGCTTGTCCGGGCAGACCAGCGATGAAGCCCGAACTGACCTGCCACCCTTTGGCCGCCAAAAGATGAATATGTTCGACGCGCTCCTTGAACGTGCCGGGCGCTTCCATCTGCGCATAAAGCTGCTCGTCGGCGATCTCGAACTTGAGGATGTAGATGGTCGCTCCGGCCGCTTTCAATTCGTCATACAACGCTTCATTCAGTGTGCCGAGGCAAACACTCAAGCCAAGGGATGTTTCGCGCCGAAGCGTCTGGAGCAGCGGAAGGATGATTTCGCGGACTGCCACCGGGTCTTCGCCGGCCTGGATATTCACATCCGTCACGCTGGCCGGTCGATGATGGATCAGCAATTCGGCCAACTGATCCCGGTGAGCGCGAAACCGGCTCAGAGTCTGATTGTCCCGGCGCATCCCGCAGTAGGCGCAGTTTTCGCGGCAGTAATTGGACACTTCCACCACGCCGCGGACAAACACGTGGCGTCCGAATTTCGACCGGGCGACTTCGGCAGCACTACGATGGAACTTTTCCTGCGCCGGGCCGCGCAGTTTCAGCGAGTCCGCACTGATTCGGTAGGCCTCGTGCATTTGCGGGGAACAGTTAATGGGTTTGCCAGCCGTTGCGCAAATCAAATTGTAGCGGTAATTGGGCGTTTGGCCCGTCTGCCCGGGGTAAAACCCCATCTGGGAAGCAAGGAGCCATCCCGCTTGGTCACCGTGGCTCGTCACCTGATAAATTGCCCTTGGATATTGAATGCGCAGGGGTTCTGACCCCTGCTATGGGTAAAGTGTCAAGTGCGGGCGGCTTTTATTCCTTCTTTTCTTTCTTCATATTAAAAGCTGTCTTTGTCTTCTTCGTTGTTTGTTTCTTCGGTGAATTTGGATCGCCT
>Ga0137465_1000139_pt1 | contig 56996 bp, 50 predicted proteins | sample EasRivERMGT828_2_FD_104906 | JGI IMG/M metagenome (GOLD analysis project Ga0137465, IMG submission 104906) | Soil microbial communities from meander-bound floodplain in the East River, Colorado, USA - East River MetaG ERMGT828_2 | ecosystem: Environmental > Terrestrial > Soil > Floodplain ... | reverse complement strand
CGCAAGCGTTTGGGTAAAAAAGTTTTAGGGCTTATCTAAGTGCCATTCCCCCTACGGGGCTTGCGGTGTTGCGGGTCGGTTCGTTTCTACAAAGATTCCGCTCCTACGGAGCTGGCTCTCAGCGGTCGCCACCAAAACCATTTCCTTATTTCAACGGTAGTGGGGCAACGATGGTTCAAGCCTTCGGCCTGGAGACATCCCTCGAACTGTCGTCCCGCGCCTTCTTCTTGGTACTGCCAAGATGCGCTCACCCACCACTGGCGCCGCGGAGTTTGACACTCAGTCTATTCAGCTGCGCGCCAGTCCGTGCGATCGATGCGCTTGAACTCAGCCTCAAGATCTGTCCCTTCGTAAAACGACAGCCACCCGCGCAGGTGTTTTGTTTCTCCGGGCGCGCAATCCGGGAACTTTGGATCGGAGTGCAGGCAAGGCACAGGGGCATTGGCCCATGGCTTGTGACAGGGTTCCCACGCCGTAATGACCCATCGCTTGCCCTCTGAGGATCGACAGGCGGCGTAGGGTTTGGAAAAGACCTTGTTCTCGTTGGTCTGCTGCTCAAAGCCTTTGGCGCCTTTGAGCATCACGCAATTCTGCACGCGCAAGTCGCGGAGGGTTTCCTTCGTCCCATTGATCAGCCAAAGTTCCATGCGCACCGAATCCTTCGCGGGCTTCACCTTTGCGCCGAAGGTGATTCCATTGGGCAGACGCCGCTCGCTGTCGAGTGTGTCATCGGCGCGGCGATTCCATTCCAGTGGCAGCAGGTCAATGTTCTGCTTCGTCCAGATGGTCGGCACATGGGTGTGGGCGAGATAGGTCAAGCCGAGATTCGACCAGATGGCTTCCGGGACATCCACAACCACGTAGCTGGATTCATCCCACGGAGTGAACACGCTTGCCTTGGTTTCGCGCTGCGGATCGATGGCCCCATCCAGAAAACCAAGGCGCGGATGGCGGCCGCCGGGATAAGGCAGCACGAGTAACGAAGCGTCCCTCGATCGTTTTGGACGATGGGCGGGCGTAATATTAAACTTGCTGAGGGCGGCGGCGATTTCATTGCTGTTCAACCCTGTGGCCTCCCCGATTTCGGCGACGCTATAGCGATGATACCAAGCCATGTTCTCAAGCCAAAATCGCAGGTCCCGATCATCTCGGGGACGGCGCACGTTGGACAACTCCGGCTCGGCGCCAGCAAGGGCCGTGAACAAGGGAGGAGCCAAGGCCAGCATGACGAGGATATGTAGAAAAGTGCGAGGCCGTGGGCGTGCAGGAGCGCGGCCATCCTGACCGCAGGGCGTGCATTGGTTACAGACGGTTGCGGCCGGGATGGGCGCGCCGCGGGTCGCAAGCGCGGAGGTCGCTGGTGCTTTCAAGATGCGCTCGGCTGCGCGTGGAGAGGACATCGGTGTCCGCGCTTCACGCGGTCACTTAACGTTGTCCGGCGTCACTCTTGCCTCGGTCGAAAGCTTGTATTCGTGGCCAGTGGGCGAAGTCAACACGGCTTCGGCCATATAAGCGCGGTAACCTTGCTTTGGCGTTTGAACGTCCGCTGAGGCCTGGCTGCTGCCGGGCTTGATTTTCAATTCGCGGCTGGTCCATCGATCGTCGCGCAGATCTCTGTCTTTCGAATCCGCAGTCCAGAGACGAATCATCTTTGCGGGTCGATCCACCTTCACGGTCAGTTCCGCTTTGTCTTGGGAGACATCCTTGAGTTGCCATTCCATTTTAGGCAATTCGTCTCCGTCGGCAACCATTTGAAAAAATGCCGCCAGCGTTTGGATGGCCTCCCTGGCACCACCGAGGTCGTGGCCGGCGTTAGGCGTTTGGAAGATCAGTTTCGGTTCCGGCAGGTCACTCCAGTAATGCCGCAGCGAGTCCACCGTCCAATAACGGTCGTTGGAGCCGAGCAAGATCAACTTGGGCATCGTATAGCGCTCGCGATAGGCGTAGGGATCCACCCAACTGCGCAGTTTGGCGATGGGCGGATCGTCCTGTCGTTCGTGCAGCCCTTGTTCGGTGTAATCGTGAATCTGTTCGCTCTGTTTGCCATAAACCTTTTCCGCCCATTGCGTCTGCGCCTTCATGTTGAGCATGTCGATCACCATCGGAGCAATGGCCTTGACACGTGGATCGACTGCGCCAGCCAGCCACGTAGTCCAACCGCGCTTGGACGCGCCACCGACCACAAATTTCTCTATTTTTTCCTTCGACTCCTCTTCAACGAAGGCCTGCACTGCATCCATCGCCCGCACGGCGCTCTTGGCCATGGGAAAAAGAAGCGGCCAACTTTCGTCGCCCGTCTCGGCGTACTTCACGAACGTGTAGGCAATGAGCGCGTCCTCCCTGCGGCCATCATAGAACGGTTGGTTCGGCACTTTGCTGATCACGGCCGTCACCGCGCCAGCTCGCTGGGCCAGGGTCTTCAGTATCTCGACCCAGCGCGTGCCTTCTCCGCTGCCAGTGATGAAGAGAAACGCGATTTCCGGATGGCGCACTTTGGCGGGGCGCACCACCTGGAGATGATGGCGCCAGATATGTTCGCGCCATTTTTGTGAGACCAGTTCCAGATGGCTCACAGTGAACCCATCGCTCTGGCGCTGACTGATGCGTTTCCAGGTGTAGTTGGTGTCCGTCTGCCCGACGTAATTCTCCAAGGCGCCGGCCGTGAGGCTTTTGGCCGAACAAAGCAAAATGAGAGCGAGACCGATAAGCACGCGCCATCGAGCGATCGTGGGAAAGCGTGCCGCAGCAAAGTTTCTAGTATCCATCAGTTTATATCAGTCGAAGAACGAGGATTAGTCAAGATCGAAGACGTGCCGACGGGCGGATTCCGACGCCCGCACCACGATTCCGTCGCCTCAAAGGGACGGCTGACAAAGGTAAAGCGGGCATGGCTCTGTCGTCCATTTCGACCGTCCCTTCGTCGGGACTTGCCTTTTGCCGGCGTTTTCAGCGTTAAAATTGAAACGCTGGGCACTTTTCAGATGTCCTTTCAGGACTTCAGTCAGATGCGCCCTCACTTGACTCCATTGACTGAATGTTTCAAAACACAACCGATGCTCAACGTCCGAAGGTTCCTGGCCACTCCCACCTGGACTAAACTCCAATGGCCTTTGGCGGCGCTCGGATTGGTGCTGCTATTCAACTTTCTGTTCACGCCCGGTTTCTTTCATTTGGAAATGAAGGACGGACGGCTCTACGGCAGTTTGGTTGATATTCTGAATCGCGCCGCGCCCGTGATGCTGCTCGCCTTGGGCATGACGCTGGTGATCGCCACCGGCGGCGTGGATTTGTCCGTGGGCGCGGTCATGGCGATTTCGGGATCGATTGGCGCGTTGCTGGTTGCAAAAGCAGGTTATCCAGTCGCCACCGTCATCAGCATTTCTCTTGGGGCTTCACTCCTGGCCGGCCTGTGGAATGGATTTCTGGTCGGATTTTTGAAAGTGCCTCCCATTGTGGCCACGCTCATCCTGATGGTTTCAGGCCGCGGCATCGCGCAGCTTTTAACCGGCGGTCAAATCATCACCTTCGAAAGCAAAGCCTTGGAGTTTGTGGGGCGAGGGACGTTCCTTGGCTTGCCCTTTACCATCACGCTCACCATGGGGGTCTTTCTGCTGCTGACCTTGTTCCAAGAGAAGACTGCTGCCGGACTGTTCATTCAGGCCACCGGCGACAACGAGACGGCGAGCCATTACTCCGGTGTGAACACGCGCTTGGTGAAGTTTCTGGTTTACGCCTTCTGTTCTTTGTGCGCGGGACTGGCTGGTCTGATCGTGACCACCGATATCAAAGCTGCCGATGCGAACAATGCCGGTCTTTGGCTGGAACTGGACGCCATCCTGGCGGCTGTCATCGGTGGCACCGCCCTGCAAGGAGGCCGTTTCTATTTGGCGGGCTCGCTGGTCGGAGCGCTTCTTCTCCAGACACTCACCACCACGATTCTAACCCGCGGTGTGGCGGTCGAATTCACACTGGTCGTGAAGGCCGTTTTGATCATCACAGTTTGCCTGCTCCAATCGGAGACTTTCCGCGGTTCCATTTATCGCCGTTCCCAAGTATGAATTTGCGGCTCATCAAAAGGAATATCCCCTTTATGGCCACGGCCATCGTTTGCCTGCTGCTGTATCTGGCGGCCGGCTTTCAATACCCTGGCTTTTCTTCCCTGCGCGTGTTCATCAATTTTTTTTCCGACAACGCTGTGCTCGGCATTGCCGCCATTGGAATGACGTTCGTTATTCTCTCCGGTGGAATCGATCTCTCCGTTGGCGGCGTGGTGGGGCTGATCAGTGTGGTGATGGCGCTAGGGATCGAAAAATCCCACGTGCCTGCGCTGGCGGTCATTCCATTGGTCTTGCTCCTGGGACTGGGCTTTGGCGCGGCGATGGGTTGTTTGATCCACTTCTATGCCATGCCTGCCTTTTTGGTGACACTGGCCGGAATGTTTTTGGCGCGCGGGCTCGCCTTTGTTTTGAAACTCGAAGCCATTCCCATCACGCGCGATCTCGAACCGCTGGTCTCGAAGGCGAGCGTGCCCTTGGGTGAGGTCCTTGAAATCCCGGCGACGGCGCTCGTGTTTCTAATCACCTTGGCGATGGCTATCGCTGTGGCTCACTTCACACGCTTTGGACGGAACATTTACGCGCTGGGTGGAAACGAGCAGTCGGCCATCCTCATGGGATTGCCTGTCGCCCGCACCCGGATCGGCGTCTACGCCTTGAGCGGCCTCTGTTCGGCGCTGGCCGGAGTGGTTTATGCCTTCTACACCTTTTCCGGGAATCCCAATGCGGCCACGGGCCTGGAATTGGACGCCATCGCGGCCGTGGTGATTGGCGGGACGGTGCTCAGCGGCGGAGTGGGCTATCTGGCCGGGACGCTCCTGGGTGTGTTGATTTTTGGAATCATCCAGACAGCCATCACGTTTCAAGGCACGCTCAGCTCCTGGTGGACGCGCATTGTCATTGGCTTATTGCTGCTCTTCTTTATCCTGTTGCAAAAGCTTCTGCAGGCGAAAAAGTTTAAGCCGCTCAACATGCACACCACCAGACATGAAACCCTTTCTTAATCACGTCGGTCCGCCCGGGCGGAGCCCTCAACTCCAACGCCACATAGCCGCAGGGTTCACCCTTTTGTTTATCGCCAGCGCCTCCGCAAGCGACCTCGCTTACTCCAATCCAGTGCTCGCTGGTGATTACCCCGATCCCTCGGTCATCCGCGTCGGCGCCGAATATTGGGCCACGGCCACGACTTCGGAGTGGGCGCCGCTTTTCCCGCTGTTGCGTTCCCGCGACCTGGTGAACTGGGAACACGCCGGCAACGTTTTTGAGAAACGCCCGGACTGGTCGGTGGGCAATTACTGGGCGCCCGAAATTACCGAACATCGCGGACGTTACTACATCTACTACGTGGGACGTAAGAAGAACGGTCCGCTCTCCATCGCCGTCGCCACGGCGCCGCAGCCAGGCGGACCGTGGACCGACCACGGCCCATTCATCAGCCAGGAGGCCGGTTCCATCGATGCGGTTCACGTCGCCGATGAAAAGGGCCAACGTTATCTCATGTGGAAAGAAGACGGCAACAGCCGCAAGCTGCCGACGCCGCTCTGGATTGCGAAGCTTTCCGGAGATGGAACAAAACTGGACGGGGAAATGAAAGAGATCCTCCGCAACGACGCGCCCTGGGAGAAACATTTGATTGAAGGCCCGTTTGTGGTTCGTCGTTCGGGCTGGTTCTATTTGTTTTATTCCGCCGATGCCTGCTGCGGTTCGCGATGCGATTACAAGACGGGTGTGGCGCGCGCCAAATCGCTGCTTGGCCCCTGGGAGAAGAATCCTGTCAACCCTATCCTTGCCGGCAACGAAACCTGGAAGTGTCCCGGCCATGGCACGATCGTCACGGATGAACGCGGACGCGATTACTTCTTGTATCACGCCTACCATGCGAAGACCTTTGTCTATGTTGGCCGGCAAGGTCTGTTGGACGAGGTGAAGTGGGGCGTCGATGATTGGCCGACCATCAACCAAGGCCGCGGTCCCAGTACCAATGCTCCGGCGCCAGCAGCGATGCGCACGCCGCCAGCCTTGAACTCCTCAGGCCACACGTTCTTCGACGAGTTTACCGCGCCCGGACTGCGGCCCGAATGGCAATGGCCACAGCACAACGAGCCGGTGACACACATTAAATCCTCCAACGGCGGACAACTATTGCTCGCTCCAAACCCACAACATGCAACCGACATGATTGGCGGAGTGCTGGCCGTAAAAACCACCACCGGGGATTACACGGCCACCGCGTTGCTCGATGCCCGGGAGTTGAATCCTGGAGTGGCGGCGGGTCTCTCCGCATTCGGGGACATGGCCAACGCACTCGGTATCGTCTTTGACGGAGGCAAATTGAGCGTCTGGCGCCGGCAGCGAAACAAAACGGAATTTGTGACGACAAACGCCGCCCCGCCCGACGCGCGTCTCCATCTTCGCATGAGCGCCAGCGACGGCCACCGCTTCCGCTTTGCCTTCAGCGAAGACGGCAGGGATTGGAAAAACGTCGGCCAGGACATGGATCTGGAGGGCAACTATCTCCCGCCCTGGGATCGCGGCGTGCGCGTGGCCTTGACGGTTGGCGGAAAGGAAAACGCTTCGGCAAAATTCGATTGGTTGCGAATCGCTTCTTCGACCAAGTGAACTGGTCGGCAATCAGTCCTGAAGCAGTTTTCGGATCGCGTCCATGAGCACACCTTCGACTTCCGGCGCGACGTTGGAGGATCGCGGTTCGGTTTCGTAGCCACCCTGTTCGTAGGCGATGGCAGTGCCGATATACCACGGCGCGTAGTCGCCATAAGCGGCCATAGCGACAAACAGGTCGGGCCGTCGCGCCTTGGCTGCCAGTTGATACTCCACGAACAATTCGCCGGGGAGATGCAGAATGCGGGCGCGGCCCACCTTCAAACAGGCAATGTCGATCTTATGACCCGCCTGGCAGCGGCGAAGCCAGGCCAGGCGTGAAGCGTCGCCCTGCAGGGTGAGTTTCGGATCGCGATCGTTGAGTTCGGCTTCCAGCTTTTCCAGAGACAAATGCTTCGAGGGCGGCAGCGCCACGGACTCGACCGCCCACTGCACCGTGGCGGGCGTGAGCGCGTCGCGCTTTGTGTTCTCCCACGCGCGCGCCATGCCGTTGGCGAGACGCTCGGCCAGGACAATGCGGTTGGTCGGCGAGCCGTCGTTGTATTTGCCGGCGCCGATATTTCCACCGGCCCCGTTGAAGTGAATGTGCAGGGCCGCAGGGATCGCCAATTGCCGCAGAAAACGCGCGACACCGGGAAAATCCGGATTCGGGATGCCCGTCCGGTAGTAACTTTGCGGATGTGTCGCATAATAGCTCAGTACTGCCACGGGCTTGTCTTCGTTCCAAAAGCTGACCAGCGAGACGATCGGATCAATGGTGCCTTCAGGCGCGGCGCGCAAGTCAGCGTCCGTGCAGGCCGTGTAACGAACGCCACGCACTTTGCCATCAGGTCCCTGGACGCGGCGGCTGGACGCGACCTTTTCCACGGGCGCCTCGCCAAGGCCCAGATGGGTGATGGTTCGAGCGTGAGATAACGCGTTGCGCACAGCCTTTTCCAGGTTGGCTAACAGCTGCCGCTGAAAGCCTCCTTCGTACTGCCGCGCGCCCATGCCGGCGTCCTTAAGAATGCGTTCCGCTGAAAAATCGCAATCCGGCGCGTCGTGTTGATGCAGGGTGTGAACGGCGACACGGCCCGCCGATGTGCCGGCCGCGCGCGCGAGCGCGCTGCTGAATGCATCGTGCCCTTGGTTAGCGATGCCGATCCAATCCACCGCACACAACACGATTGGGTCGCCGGCGCCGAGCAGCACCGCGCCCCGTGCGCGAAGACCCTGATCCCAGGTGTTGGTCACTGGATCGTAAGCCATGTGGCTGCCGACCGGTGGAGTGGCATCAATATCGAAGGTGGCCAGTCGCAGGCCGGACAGTTTCGACGCCGCGGCGAACTCAGCGGCGAAAGATGCACCGGCAGCCAGCCAGACCATCGCAAGAAGAACTCTTGGGAACATGAGCAAAAGCGTAGTTCTGTCCGCGCGCCTGAACAATGTGAAAAAAGCAATACGCCAAATGCCCAAATCATCTCAGGGGAGGGCGAGCGTCCTCGCGAGCCATGCTGATCAAAAATCGCCGGCAAAACAGGGCTCGTCAGAGCCTCGCCCTTCCCGAATATCGCAGCCGCCATTTGGGCAACTCGCCCCAAAGATGTGACCCAGCGCCCCGCTTTCAAAAGCGGATTTGCGCACCTGAGCGATCCGACGGTCCCCCCCTTGAACTGCTGTTGACTGTAGGCTCTATTGATGTCAAACCCAGCGAAGCCGCCTATGAAATATACGATGGCCAGATACAGCGTAAAACAGGAGAAACTCAAGGAAGTCAAAAAAGCCATCGCCGAGGTTGTGGCGGAAATCCGGCAGCACGAGCCGCGCACGCTTTATCTGGTCTTTCGAGAGGAGAGTACGACTTCGTTTATTCATCTCATGTCATTCGAAGACGAGGGAGCTGAGCGGCGACACTCCCAGTCTCGTTACATCGATCGATTCGTAAAAAAGCTCTATCCGAATTGCATCGGCAAACCGGTTTTCATGGAACTTGATCTACTGGCCACCACCCGAAAACAGTGGCTGCTGGAAAGATGATTTCACCGGAGCAGCGCTCGTTCCCATGCGTTCACGTTTTGGCAACTGAGGCTGGACAGAAACCAGAGTCATGAACCAAATCCTTGTTCTCAGCCTGGCATGGCTGGCTTCGGCAAGGTTGTTTGCGGCTGAGAAGGCTCCGCCCTCAGGGGCGCTGTCTGCCACAGACGAACCGGAACTATGACGAGACGCACTCCCAGACCGAACCGCGCAAACCGGCTCGCGAACAAATCGATGTCTGGGTTCCCTTCGCGCGGGCCGCGATGCGAGGCAGGAAAACGTTCGTGTTCACTCACTCGGCAGTGCCGACGGACAAATATGCCCGGGCCGGAACAGGCGGGGCGCCAAACGTGCTTGGCCCGGCTGTTGCTACGAACGTTGCCAGCGGCTTGATTGCAATGAACTGTCAAGATTTGCCGCCAGAGTTGTTGTTTCACGGAAAGAAAGAGCCCGTTAATCAAATGAATCGACCTTCCCGATCCTCCAAAGTCCGCTCACCGAAGACCCGCCCGCCACGCAAACCTGGAGCCAACGTGAGCGGCGTTCCGCAAATATTCCTTGGTCACAAGACCATTGGGGAGCTGAAGATTCTCGCCCGATTGGCCGCTTCCAAGGAGAAACGCTCCAGCGGACTGGCACGTCTGAAAAAGGCTGCGTAGCCTAAAACTGGTAGAGCAGGCCGGAGTGGATCGATTGAGGGCATGCCAACGACCATCGCACTTCGACCTCTCATCAGAGCCAAGCCCGCCATGCCTTTGTAAGCCGTCCCTGCGAGACTCCTGGGTCGCGTCCCAGCGCCGGCGTTTCAATGGCGCTGAAACGCCGGGCTATTGGCGTGTGGCTGAGATGCGACCCCTGAGTCCCGAAGAGGGACGGCTGAAACACCAACGGGCTTTCGACCTCGCTCGAGCCGCCGGTACTTGGCCTGCGCCCAGCTTTGCCACTCGATCTTCTTTTGGTTTCGCACCGTCGGACTCTTCCAGCCGCCAGCAGCTAATTCCAGCGCTTCAACTTCGGTCAACGGCATGCGTCCAAGTTCAGCCAAATCGTCGATTGGCAACTGGCGCCGGATCAGGCTGCGCCAGGCCGATTGCAATTCGGGGTGTGTGTCCACGAGCAGAGCGCCGACGAGCGCCGCCACCACATCGCGGCGTTCGCGGCTAAGCTTGGCGTTGTAGCGAAAGCTTTGCTTCAAATCGAAGGGCGAGAACTCGATGTTGCTCACGTTGCGATAACGCGTGTAAAAGTCCGGCCGCACCGACATCCTTTCAATGGAATGTTCCTTTGGTCCTTCCGGATGCCCGCGCGGAAGGAACCAAAGCCGTTGCCCATCCTCCGAGAGTACGAAATCGACGAAGCGCTGCGCGATGATGAGATTGGGCGCCCCTTTGAGAATGGCCAATCCATCCGGGTTCACCGCGGTGAAGTCCTGCGGCAGCACAAAGCTCAGGTTGGTCCGGCCAGCCACGGCCACCTGAGTGAACCCGTAAAAGTCGATGGCGAAGGCGTAAGCGGTTTCACCGAGGGTGACATCCTTGGCCGTGCTGGTGGAGATGCGGTCGAACTTGCGCACGTTGCCGCCGATCTGCGTGAGCACTTGCCAGCCCCGTTCCCAGCCATAAAACTGAAGGAAAGCCTCGAACATGACGTTCATCGTGCCGCTGTTTCGTGGATCACCCGCCCCTACCCAGCCGACCAATTCCGGGTGCGAAAGCTCCTCCCACGTGTTTGCCAGCGGAAGCCCGATGAGCTTCTGCACCCGGATGTTTTGCAAGATGCCGAAACTCGAAAGCGCCGCGCCATACCAGGTGTAACTGGGATCGTAAACCTCCACCCCATTGATGCTTTCCGGGATGACCCCAAGGATTTCGCTCGGCGGCTGATACCGCACCAACAGTTTCTTGTCGGACAGCAACAAAAACGGTTCCTGTCCACCACCCCAGAAACAATCGATACCGATGCCCTCTGGCTTTTTGACGAACTCGGATTGCACGAATCGAAGGGCATCCGATGTGCCGCCGGCATCACGCCACTCCGCCTCGGCCTTTTCGCCGTAATGCTTCAGATGCCACGCGGCAAACCCACGACCAAACTCGCGACGGATGGCGTCGATGTGAGGCGTGATGATGATGACTCGTTCGATCGCAACACAGGGCTGCATGAATAGGAAGGTCGCAAGAAGAAATCGCCCGAACCAAACAAGGCAATGCCTGCCAAACCACACCTTTAGTCCACGGCACGGTCGCTTGAAACTCATGTAACCACACCGTAGAAAAAGTTTTGCGCGTGGGCAACGGCTATTCCACGGGAGCCAGACCCGAAGAAAAGATATTTCAATCCCGATTCCGGGCCAGCATGACGTACTGCAGAAGCGTGAGCACGGAACTGACCAAAGCGGCCACGTAAGTTAGCGCCGCAGCGTTCAGGACTTTGCTGACACCTGATTCCTCCTCTCGAGAGATCAATCCCATGCTGAGCAGTTGTGCTTTTGCTCGTTTGCTGGCGTCAAACTCTACTGGGAGTGTGATTAACTGGAACAGGGCTATAATGGAGAAGATACCGATGATGATACCCAGAAACTGAGTCAGGTTCCCAAGCAGCAATCCGAGCAACAAGATTCCCGTGTAAGCGAAACTGGCAAACTGCGTCACAGGCACGATGGCCATCCGCAACTTCAAAGGAGCATAGGCGGCCTTGTGCTGAAGAGCGTGGCCGGCCTCGTGCGCGGCCACCCCAGCCGCCGAAATGGAGCGGCCACGATAATTCTCCGACGACAAGAAGAGCGCCTTTTTGATCGGATCATAATGATCCGTTAAGTGCCCGCCCACTTCGCCAACGGGCATGTTGTGAAGGCCCGCCTGATCAAGAATCGCCCGCGCAGCTTGTGCTCCAGTCATGCCGTTGGACGTCGGGACGCGCGCATACTTGCCATAGGCGGAGCTTAGTTTGATCTGCGCCCAAATGCCCAGCAACAGGCCGGGGATGGCAAACCACCAGTAATCCAATAAAACGAAGCCAAACATATTTGTTTAATTCCTCACATCAATGTTATCCAATCTCTGCAACGTTCCGCAAATCTCAGCGACTCGCGCGCCCAAAAGGAAGATAGCGGGCCGCGCGCGACTTGCAAGTGCTACTGACAATCAGGTTGCTCGTGCAAGAACCGGAATGGCGCAGGGATGCGGTCTTGCTTCGGGTCCGCTGGAATTTTCGAAGTTCAAAATACTTTGCATTGGCGGTATTCTTCGGGTCATGAGCGTTTTTGGACTCGATGCGAAAAGCGTCCTTCGCAGACTGCAAGCGGGATCGTCACCACCGCACGTACCAACCTGTGGCGAATCTCTCCTGGCAGGAAGTTTGGGATTTGCATTGGTCAGCCTGGTGGTTTTCGGAACCGTGGCGTTTGGGGAGCGGTGGTTGTACGCGCATTTGGGGCGGCTTGGAAGCTATGCTTTCTGGACGCTGTTGTTTGTTGGCGGTGCTGGCGCGATGCTGAATCTGGTCGTCATTGGTCAGAGAACCTTGGCTCGCTTCTACGGGGTCTTCACGCTTGGCTTTCTCACCTACGCGGTCACATGGACCGCAGCTTACTTCATTTTTAAACGAGAGATGGGTGAATGGATCGGCGGCTTCATCGGAACTATTTTCATGGCCTTGGTGTTGTGTGGAACTTTCGGCGCTCTTCACGCTGTAGGGCGTGCCACCGCGGCCATGCTGGGCGGCAACCTGGCTGGCTATTTCTTGGGGAGATTGGTTTGGACTTCAGTCGCTGGGTCCCCAGGCATGATCGGATGGGGCATTATTTATGGGCTCGGCTTTGGTCTGGGTCTTGGTTACACGCTCTACGCTTGTCAAGCACGGGTCCGATCGGAACTGATTGCGAAGTCCGCGCTCGCTTCGCCTTCATCTCAAAGCTGAATGAAAGCAAGCGACCGTGTCAGACCTGACAGAACTCAAAATCATCTCAGGCGGCCAAACGGGCGCTGACCGTGCGGCCCTGGACTGGGCCCTCGCACACCAGGTTAGCCATGGGGGTTGGTGCCCGAAAGGGCGCTGGGCGGAAGACGGACCAATTCAACCCCAATATCAGTTAAAGGAAACACCCGCGGCTGACCCGCTTCAACGGACGGAATGGAATGTCCGCGATTCAGACGGCACCGTGATCTTTTCCATTGGCGAAAAGCTTTCCGGAGGTTCGTTGGACACGCTGCAGTTCGCTCGACAGTTGAACAAGCCTTGTTTGCATCTTTCCCGAGGCAGCCTGGACTCTGATCCCGTGTTGGATTTGAGAACCTTTGTCGAGACGCATCAAATCAAGGCGCTCAACATCGCCGGTCCGCGTGCTTCAGAAGAACCAGAGGTTGGAACGTTCGTTCGAGAGGTTCTGCAGAATGCTTTTGGTGGATGAGGACTAATTGTTCGCGGAAAAGGACAGCTCATTACCGTGTCAGGACGCCCTTCATTTCTGAGGCCGATACTTCTTCCAGTGATCCGTATGCTCCGAAATGGAACAAATGGGCGGCTCGCCGACCGAGCCGATCGTATAAGTGCCTCCACTGGGACACGTGGGTATCGCTTCTAAAGAGGAACGAAGGTCATCCCAAGCTGGTATGTCATTGGTTGCCTTATTTTGTTCGAGGGCCCACAGCTGTTTGGCACCCTCAATTAACCTCAGGTTGCCGAAGCACTTCATAGCCGGCGTCATGACCCGATCTACCCGGCCAGACCAGACGTAAAGACCATAAAACCCAGGGACGACCACGAGCGTCACACACGCGACCAATAGAAGATTCTTTTGGGTCGAACCCATTGGCAAGCCTCATGGCTGCACCCACCCAGCTACGGATTACCGAGGGTGGCCCCAACGGCCCCGCGCACGGGAGGGCCTGATACCGTCACTCCATAAATCCCACCCGGCGGGGCCATGCGGACTCCGATGTATGTCGCGCCCGTTCTTCGTCCGAAGCCGCCGGTTCCTTGATTAAAAGCTGGGTTGTTGCCCGCGCCGGCCGCGGTGGTCAGGCGCACGCCCACATACTTGGACCCGGAACTGGAGCCGCCATTGGGCGGAGGTTGGGAAACAGCTGCCGCACGCCGCGCATCAGCCTGGGCGCGCGCTTGCATCTGGAGTTGCTGGCGCTGAATTTGCAACTGCGCTCGTTGTTGCTCGGCCCGAGTTGCTTCCGCTCTTTGAAATGCCGCCGCCCGTTGACGGTCGTAACCAAACTCCGCGCGGACTGATTCCGCCAGGTTGGTAAATGGGATTCTCGCCCCTCCCCCGGAAAAAAGAACGCAGATGCTGTCCGGATAGACGCGGGCGACGCGGCATTCGCGGTAGGTCTTTCCGTCGAGCGTGGAGATGTCCAGCGCGTAAAGGGCTGGGGCCAGCAAAAGAATCAGGAGGCCCGTTTTCATATGCAGACCGGTTTCCGCAACTATGATGACTGGTTAGTCCGAACCTTGGTAAGTGTAAAGAAGAAACGGGTTGGATGGGCATAGGAGCGCAGGCTTCCTGGCGGCGCATCGGCCCCAGTTTTTATTTCCTTTCACACTGGCGGCTGTGTCATATTGCAGGCCACGGTATGAGCGTTTACGAGAAATTGAAGTTCAACGCCGATGGCCTGATTCCCGCCATCATCCAGGAGCAAGCCACCGGGAGGGTGCTGATGATGGCCTGGATGAACCGGGCCTCTTTGGAGCAGACCCTGGCCAGCGGCAAGACACATTTCTGGAGCCGATCCCGCCAAACGTTCTGGATGAAAGGTGAAACCAGCGGCCACACTCAGACGGTCAAGGACATCGCCTTTGATTGCGACGGCGACGTGTTGCTCATCCAGGTGGAACAAGTGGGCGCCGCGTGTCACGAGGGATACAAGTCGTGCTTCTTCCGCTCGATCGAGAACCAGGGAAGCACGTTCCGGTTGACCGAGGCGCAACTGGAAAAACCCGAAGCCATTTACGGAAAGAAGTAATGGACGAACTGCTTCAGTTTGGCGAGTGGGAGTATAACTTCTATCTGGGGATTCTCCTCTTCGCGCGCGCGATGGACATCCTGAGCACCTGGATCGCCACGCCCAATCTGCTGCTGGAAGCCAACCCGCTGGCGCGAATGTTGCGCTGGAAATTCGGCATTCCCATCAACGTCGCGCTCTGCTTCAGCTTTGCTTTTCTACCGCTGACGGCGATCATCATCTCCACCACAAGTGTCCTGGTGGCGGCGCGCAATTTCCAGCACGCCTGGCTCATTCGCAGCTACGGCGAAGAGAATTATCGGGACTGGTTTTTGGAACGACTGGAGGAGACCCGGCCTGAACTTTTCCTCTTTTGTTTGTTGGCGCAGACGTCGCTGACAGCGGGAGTCGGTGCTCTGCTGCTGTTTTTCAGTCGCTGGCAGGAAGTGGTGCCGTTGGGAATCGGGCTGGGCATCATCGGCTATGCGGCGGCCGTCATGATCTTTACCTTGCTTGCGCTTTGGCGTAATCGGCAGCGGACAAAAGAAAATGGCGCCAGGGCGATGACTTACAAATAGCCAGACCGAAATGTATTCCCCCAGTCTCGAAGAATTTCAGAAGCTCGCCACGCACGGAAACTTGATCCCGGTGACGCGCCGGCTGCTGGCGGATTTCGAAACGCCCCTTTCGGCCTACCGCAAAATACGCGGCGACGGCGAATCCTTTCTCTTCGAATCCGTCGAAGGCGGGGAGCATCTGGGGCGCTATTCGTTTGTCGGCTGCAATCCGCGCGCAATCATTCGCCAGACGGGCAACCAGGTCGAGGTGCTGGAGAACGACAAGGTTGTGGAGCGTTTCACTGTGGCCCGCCAGGGGGGGCAGAACGAGGGTTCGCCGCAGGTCAAAGATGGCTTGGAAGTCGTGGAGAAAATCCTGAAAAGATACCGGCCGGTGTCACTGCCGTCGCTGCCGCGGTTTACGGGCGGGGCGGTCGGTTTCATCGGTTATGAATTCATTCACGATGTGGAGCCCGTCGTCCCCCGCCCTTCGCGCGATGAATTGCGCACGCCAACGATGTATTTTCTGCTGGCGGATGAATTGCTCATCTTCGATCGCGTCTCGCAAACGATCACTGTCCTGGTCAACGCGATCATCGATGAAGGCACCACCCCGGCCAGGGCCCACGAAAATGCCGTGGCCGAAATCGAGAGGCTCGTTTCCCGGTTGGAGCAGCCGTGCGAGTATTATCCCATCACTGTGCCACCCGAGGTGCCGTCCATTCCGTTTGAATCGAATGTGCCCAGGGAGAAGTTCTTCGCCAACGTTCTTCAGGCCAAGAATTACATCACCGCCGGAGACATCATTCAGGTCGTCGGCTCGCAGCGGTTTTCGACTCCGGTCAAAGCGACCCCATTGGATATTTACCGCGGCGCGCGTTCCATCAACCCTTCCCCGTATATGTTTTTGCTGGAGTTGGATGGATTCTCGCTCGTCGGCGCCTCCCCCGAAATTCATGTCCGCTGTGAAAACCGCAAAGTGGAGATTCGCCCCATCGCCGGCACGCGGCCACGCGGCAAAACCCCGGAGCAAGACCTCGCCAATGAAAAAGAACTGCTGAATGATCCCAAAGAGCGCGCCGAACACGTCATGCTGGTGGACCTCGCCCGCAATGATTTGGGGCGCGTCTGCGATTACGGCAGCGTCAAGGTGAAGGACCTGATGGTGGTGGAACGATACAGCCATGTGATGCACATCGTCTCGCAAGTCGAAGGCCGGCTGAGTGCCGAGAAAACGCCGTATGACCTGATGCGCGCCACGTTTCCTGCGGGCACTCTTTCGGGCGCGCCGAAAGTCCGTGCCATGCAGATCATTTCTGAGTTGGAACAGGTGCAACGCGGGCCTTATGGCGGTTGTGTCGGCTATTTTTCATTCAATGGCAATTTGGATTGCTGCATCACCATTCGGACGGCGTTGATCAAAGATGGCAAAGCCTACGTGCAAGCCGGCGGCGGCTGGGTGAACGACTCGACACCGGAGGGTGAATATCAGGAGACGGTCAACAAAGCCAAGGCGATGCTCAAAGCGGTGGCGCTGGCGGAAACGTTCACGCGCCAAACACGGGAATTATTTATTTAGGCGCCTGCGTTGCATTGGCGCGCATGTTCACCAGATCTTTGCGGGCTTCGTTCAAAGCGGCGATGTTGTCCCGATCGGTGGCGTGCGGAAGAAGTTGGTCGATCAAAGCAAGGCGGTTTTGAATCAACGGCAGATCGCGGGCGGTCAGGTTTCTGGTGTCCGGAAAGCCATCCTGGTTCAGGTCTTCGATCAGATTCTTGCGATGACTGGGCGTCAGCGTCATGTCGTTAATGGCCCTTTGATAAAACTCGTTGGCCTGGGCATCGGCGCCGACGAAGTTCAACGCCAGGCGGGCGAAAGGCTCTTTCTTCGCCGGATCCGTGATGCGCGGGTCTTCATACAACTGCGCGGCGATGGGGACTGCCTGTTGTCCGAGCGACTGTTGCAAGTATCTCAGCGCGCTGCGATCCACCTCGCCGTCGGCCCGCAGCAATTGCGCCTGTGCGGTGCTGACATAACTGGTGTCGCCATACAGGGTCAGCACGCTAAAAAGTTGATCGCGCTCATTTCGGTCGATTGGACTGGCATTGGCCGGAAGGGGACGACCCAGGAGCGCGTGCGCAGCCGCCAGCGCCACATCGCGGTATTGATTGGGCGCCATTTCCTGCAACGTCCGGGCAAGCCACGCCACTTCCGCGCCTCGCGCGGTCGAACTGAGAACGCCGGCGAGCGCTTTTTCCGCTTCGGCGCCGCCAATTTGCCTGACAACGTCCAACAAACCAAAACGAAGTGAGGGCGGCAGAACAAAATCGTTGGGCACGGCGCCGACGCGTCCGCCTCTCCCCTGGCTGGAAGCGCTGAAGTCGATGTCGTCGTTGCGGGCAAGAAATTCCTGGATTGCCGGCAAGGCGGGCGGACCCGCCGCGATGAGTTCTTCCAACCAATGAATCGCCTGGCGCGTGGTGCGGCTCTGGCCAGGCGGCGCAGATTTCAATGCGGCCAACTTCGCGATGATCTCGGCGGGGGACAGCTTCGACGGCTCGGATGCCGTTAGGGGCGCTGGCGTCATTGGCGCTGTAAGAACGTGGGGACGCCTGGACCGGGCTTCCTCGAGCGCCGCTTCCAGGCCGGCCTTTTCTGCTTGCCATGCGGCTTGCTGTTCGGCGAGTTGGGCGGCATGTCGTGTGGTAAGGCTGTTGGAAACCATTAAAAAGGCAGCCGCAAAGCCAGCGCCGGCGGCCACCATCAGAACGAGTATCTTCTTCATAAGTCTCTCCAAGTTTGGAGCCTCTCTCGACTTCTCTTGATGCTTCCTTCTTGAGGCGTGCGCCTCTGCTTGTCAATGCAAAGAATCTGCCGGCTGCAAGCCGGGGGCGTGATTGAAAGTGGGTGAACGGGCGACTAGAAAGTCGCCCAACCTGCCGGCTCAAAGCCAGCGCTACGACGTAGCGCCGGCTTTCAGCCGGCAGGTTGGGGGACATTCCTGTCCCCAGTTTCAGAGGTACTATCTCACCCACTTTTAATCGCACCCGCAAGCCGGCGCCAGCCTTGTTAGCCCTTTTCTTTGCTGGACAGAAAGTTATTCTCCAAGCGAATGAACGGATGGCAAATGGACGCCGTCCAAGAGCGTGGGGAAGCTCAGGCGCTGAAATTCTTCCGACGAAAATCGGGACTGGCGCGTTAAACTGAGAGGAAGGTCAGGCATGATGAGACGGGAAACAATCGTTGCCGGTTTGATTTGCCTCAATCTGGGCCTCGTGGCCACACTGGCTTATGTGTGGACGCATCGTGCACCGCCGTCCACCACCACGGAAGTTCAAGCCCCCGCGACAGCCCCTGCGAGCAAGACAGTCACGCGCGTCATTCACACCCCTGCCGAATCGTCCAGGCCTGCCGCGCCTTCGCAATTTACATGGCGGCTGATCGAGACGAGCGATTTCAAAAAATACATTACGAACCTGCGCGCCATCGAATGTCCGGAACAAACGATTCAGGACATCATCATGGCCGAGGTGAACAAATTGTATGCGGCCAGGGAGGCGGCTTTGAAGCTCAGGCCCGAACACATGAAGCCCTGGGAAATTGCCTTCACGGGCCGAAGCTATTATCAAAAGCAAAAGCAGCTCAACGAATTGCTTCGTGAAAAACGGGCCTTGCTGAAGGAACTCCTGGGAATCGAGATGCCGATGGACACGTTTTCCCTTTACTCCAATCGCAACACGGAGCGCTACGAGGAAGCTTACAGGAAACTTCCCGCAGACAAACGCGACCTGGTGCGCGCGATCCAGGAGGGTTATTGGGACCAGGCGGATGAATTGCAGCAGCGTACCAAGGGTTACTGGGAACCGGAGGACGTGGCCGAGCAGAGGAAGACTCGCGCGGAGCGGCGCGAGGCTCTGGCCAAGGTGCTGACGGCGGATGAGATGGTGGATTTCGAACTGGCCACCTCGAGCACGGCCAGCTCCTTGCGTTCGCAGTTGTCCGCCTTCAACGCCAGCGAGCAGGAGTTCCGCGAGATCTTCAAGTTGCGCCATCGTCTTGATGAGGAATTCAACAGTCCGGACCCGGGTGATTCCGCGAGTCGTGAAGCGCGCTCGCGCCTGCGCAATCGGATGGAGGAGCAAATCAAGTCCATGCTGGGCGAGCAGCGCTACGCCGAGTATCAGCGTTCGCAGGACTGGGGTTTTCGCAACCTGTCCCGCGTCGCGCAGCAAACCGGTTTGCCGCAAGACACGGCCATCAAGGCTTACGACGTGCAACGGCTGGCATCGGAGGAAGCAGCCCGGGTGCGGACGGATGCGACTCTTACGGTTGAACAACGCACCGAAACTTTGAAGGCGATGCAGGACGAAGTGAACAAGACCCTCACCGGGCTGCTCGGCCAGACCGGATTTGAATCGCTGCAGCGTTATGGTGGAGTCCGCATTTCCTCCGATCGTGTGGCCCGCACCATTGTGACGCAGCCGGCGGCGGGTCCCACTACCATCGCAGTTCCGCGAGTCATCGTCACACCATGAAAACAGGAGCCCTCATGGTTGGTTTGAGTTGCGTCAGTGTTGGCCTGATAACAGGCATTGCGCTGCTCGCAAAGAGCCGCCAACCGTCAATCGCAATTCAAGCGCGGACTGAGCCGCAGGCGATCACGAACATCAAGTATCGCTTCGCCAAAGAGGAGCCCGCTCCCGCGCCGGCCGGGCCGGCGCCTGAGTTCAGTTGGCACTCAGTGGAATCCCAGGATTACAAGGAATACATCGCCCACCTGCGCGCCATCGATTGTCCTGAGGAAACCATTCGCGACATCATCATCGCCGACGTGAACAAGCTCTACGCACCGAGGGAGGCGCCTTTCAAGGCCAAAACACCGGGCGCTCAGATGGCGGATGAAGTTGTGATGGCTGACGGTATCATTGTGTCAGGCTCAAGCGCCAACCGCCAGGCCGAGTTTGAAAAGCGAAAGCAACTTCGCGCGATTCAAAGGGAGAAGAATGCGCTGCTGAAAGAGCTGCTGGGCATTGAACTGCCGCTGGAAACGCTGCGCGCCCGTGATTCGCGCAACTATGAAGAGTTCGACTGGGCCTTCAACGCGTTGCCGGCAAATAAACGAGAGTTGGCTCGCGAGATTCAGGAAAATTATTGGCAGACCTCCGACGCGCTCAAAGACAAATACAGCAACAAGCGCACGCCGGAATACCTGGAGGAATACAAACGCATCAACGTCGAAAGAAGGACGGATCTGGCCAAAGTTCTCAACACCGAGGAAATGGAGGATTACGAAATGCGCACCTCGAACATCGCCGGCTCCGTTCGTTCATCCGTGGAAGGGTTTAATGTGACGGAAGAAGAGTACCGCAAGATTTTTCGCGTTCGCAAAGAGATTGATTTGCCTTACGGCGGCAATCTCGGGGCCGGCGTGGCCGTGGATCCTTCCGGAAATCTCATCGACCAGGACGGCCGCTCCTATGCCGAACGTGAGAAGCAAGCCGAGGAAAAGGTAAAAGAGGCATTGGGCGAAGAGCGTTTCGCGCAGTATAAACTCAATCAGGATTACACCTACCGCAGCCTTAACCAACTGGCCGAACGCTACGGTCTGTCGCAGGAGAGCGTTCTCAAAGCGTTGGATATTCAAAAGTCTTACCGCGAACAGCAGCAGGCCCTCCGTTCCAACAGCGCCTTGAGTTCCCAAGAGCGCCAGTCCGCTTCGCAGGAACTGAGGACGGAGATCGATAAGGCGATGGCGAACGCCCTCGGAGAAAAACCGGCCAGCGCTTTTAAGAAATACCGTGGCGGCATCGTTTACGACGCGAACTTTATTTCTTATCAATAAGCCCCTCGGGCGGGACCCGTGCGCGAACGCCGGAGAATCTGCTTGAAGCCGGGCATAAAGCCACGCAAATGAAGGCATGCACTCCATTGCCATTACCGTTTCCAATGCCGACATCGAGCGTTGCTTTCCGGTCATGTCGGAATTGCGGCCCCACCTGAAGCAGGAGGAATTCGTCGACCGCGTCCGCCGCCAGGAACAAAACGGATTCCGATTGCTCTATCTGCAAAGCGGCGGCGAAGTCAAATCGGTCGCTGGCTTCCGCTTCTCGGAAACCCTGGGCTGGGGAAAAATCCTTTACGTCGATGATCTGGTGACGAAATCGTCCGAAATCGGCAAAGGCTATGGCGGCGCTTTGTTCGACTGGTTGCTGCAGCACGCCAAAGCGAATGCCTGCGACCAATTCCATCTCGATTCGGGTGTGCACCGGTTTGAGGCGCATCGGTTCTATCTGAATCGTGGCATGGCCATCACCTCACATCATTGCGCCGTGACGCTCAAGTAAACACGAATTTTCATCCAGGAAGCACGTGGATGCTGCTCATGGAAGCTTCGGAATATAACAGCCAATAGCTCGCGTTGCCTTGGGGCGAACTGGTTTCCCCTCCATGACCGCTTCCAACACCCTCTGGAGATCGTGTTGCGTCGCCGCTACCCGCGCTTTTCCAAAATCGACGTACCAATTGTCGATCCGGCCATGATACAACAGTCGCCCATCTGCTCCAAAGACCGCTGCTTCCGGTGTCACACTGACTTTCGCCCGTTTGACGAGCACGTGCTGAGGATCGCGTAAAACGCCGCAGGTGAAGCCATACTCTTTCATGTGTCTGGCAATCGCCTCGGGTGTCTCATCCGGATCCGCGTGCACCAGCCAGAATGGAATGGTGTTGGTAGCAAATTGGCCATAAAGCCTGCGGATCTCCGGCGCGTAGCGATTGGCAATGGGACATTCGTTGCTCACAAAAATGAACACTCGCGCCTTGACGTTGGTTGCCTGAAAGGGATTGGTCACGCGGCCCTCTAAATCCAGCACGTGCGGTGGCGTCAACCGTTGTTCATTTTTGGCGCTGACAGACGCTACGTTGCTCGCCTTGGATTGATTTGCAACGCCTTCCCAGGTGAACAAAGAAACGAGGCAAGGCAAAAGGAGTGGCAGAAAGACGAAATGGCAATGGAATCTTCCTAAGCTTGACGGTGTGTCCGTGAGGCGCACGGCTTCAATAGAGAAAGCGGCGTAACAGGAAGGCGCCGTCAACGGCAGTGGCGGTAGCCATAGCCGCCGTGGCCATAGCCGCCGTAGCCGTAGCCGCCGTAGCCGTAGCCCCCACGGTAGCCGCCGCCGTACCCGCCATAACCATAGGGACGGCAGGAAGAATAGCCGTAGCCAAACCCGAAATAGGGCCGGGAGTAATAGCTGTAACCTGAATAAGGCACATAGATAACGTTGGGTGAGGCGTAGGTATAGTTCGGATAAACGTAAGTAGGATTCGCCTGAGGCGCCACGTAGGTAACCGTGGGCTGTGCCGGGATCGAGGTGGTCGGAGTATTCGCCGCCGGCGGAGCGGCTTGGGCGGTCGCATTAGCTTGGGCGGAGCTGATCTGTTCCCGCACGTGCGCCCCACGCTGAATCATCGCCGCAATGACGGAGCCGGGAATTCCATGCTCGTGCAGATAAATGATTTCCTCGGCTCGTGGGCTATAACCCGTGCTCGAATTCTCAACGTAGGCCTGGATGACGGCCGAATCCATGCCGGACTCCGACATGCGCACGATCTCCTTTATGGCCGGAGAAATCTGGGCGGCTTTAAGCTTTTCTGTCATCTGAGCGGTGGTCGCAGCCGAGGAAGTCGGCTTGAGCGCGGCCTTTTCCTTGCCGTCGCTCGAATTTGGAGTCGTCTCCTCAACTGCCCCCAAAACCGCCGGAGCGCAACTCACAACCGTCAATACTCCCAGAATAACCCCGCCGAATGTTAAGCGCGTTTTCATAGTAAGTGTTGCCTTTCATGATACCAACACCCTGATTGAGCCAATGTTTCAACGATACCCGCGACGGTCAGCATTCTCAACTATGAACTTGCAGATGTGCATCTGTCAGATGTGCACCCGACACAGCCAGCGTTTTAACGTCGTCTTAACGCCAGGCTGAGGCCTCCCCGGTGCGTGTGGGCTATTCTCAAACCTCCTTTCAGCAGTCATTCAAATGTCCTTCCGGGCCTTCACTTCGGCGAACCCTCAAAGCTCAGAAACCTCAACGCGGTAAAATCTCCGCGGCCCGCCTGTCGCCACTTCCACGGGCACCTGCACCATGTTGCCGGTGCCGGTAATGGAAGACCCCAAAGCTATCCACGCATTTGAGGCAAGATCGACCGTTTCGAACAACTGATACTGCCGGAAAAGAGCGGAACGCCAACTCAAGACCAGTTGCCCGCCGCCCATCGCCGTTTGTAACCGCAACACGTCATTCCGATCGAGCGGAGCTGTGTGTGCGATGCGCTCAGCGTCGTTACTCGCGCCGTCGCCGTCAGCATCCTGGGTCGGGAGGATCGCATCGCTGCCGAGCACGACACCCCAGCGCCACTCGGCCCATTCCAGGTAGCTGGCGGGCAGCACCGTCATCGGCCGCACTGCACCCCAAGCCAGAGCCTGCGTCCAGCTCTGACCGGGCAAGGTGATAAATGAGTTTACAAAATATGTTCCGGAAACTGCGCCCGGATTGCCGATGGTCAGTTCCTGAATGCCGCTGCTGCCACCGACCCGCTGGACGGTGCCGGCAACGAAGTTCGTGTTCGCATCCAACAGGTCCACGTGCAAGTCGCGGTCGCCTGTGGCCGCATACGTAACAAGAAGGCGGAAGACTTCACCGGCGGCGAGGATCGATGGTTGCGGAACGGTCTGGATAAAGTCGCTTGTTATCATGCCGTCCACCTGGACGTCATGGTTCGCCGAGCGCGCCATCACGTTTTGCCAGTTGGTGGGTGAGTCGGAAAGGAAGCATTCGAGCATGTAGCTGCCGTTCGTCAACGTCGGTTGCGGAGTGAGGGTCACGTCCACCAAGCCATCTCCGCGCAAAACAGGGACCGTGCCGCCCCCGTGCCAGTTGTAGGCAGCGTCCAGGATGTTGACCTGAACCACCGCGTAGTCGGCAGCAGTCGTGTATTTGACTTTCACATTGAAGTTCGATCCGGCGGCCAGCACGGGCGGATAACCGACGATTTGCACCGCTGGTGTGATGGCGCGTGCCACGGCGCCTGGGCCGTTGTACCAGGCCAGAGCCCCCAGGTAATTGCTCCCGGGCGGTGTCAGGAAAATGCTCCAGCGATAGGTCAGTCCATCGGACAAAGGTTGATTAAGCGTGAGATAAATGGAAGCCGTTTGCGTTCCGCCAGTGACCGCCATGCGCGCGCCGCCATGCCATTGAAAGCCGTCATCGAGGACATCTACCACCAGATCGCAGTTCGTTTGAGCTTTGGCGGTCAGCGATACGAGCACCGACCCGGTGAGTGGAAGCACGCGCGGCATGTTGTCAGCGGTGATGCAATCCGCGCGCGCAAGACAATCGAATTCCTGTGCAGCCAGGAAATAAGGCCGACCCTGGCGCGGTGTGCGCAAGTGTGTCACGAATGATTCGCGCAGCGCGGGATGGGCGGAGATGCGCCAATCGATCCACTGTCCTTGCGCCTCGGCCTCCGGCTTGTAGTGGTCAAACCAATTGATGCATTTCAGTTTCGGAAAGTGGACGGCGATGTTCAGGTCATTGGAGTTATCCTCGAACGCGTTGAAGACCTGACGCCACCAGGCTTGCTTGATGAGGAACTCGCCTGCACCTGCCGGCTGCTGGGGATTGTAGAAGGCGGCAGTTTCGGGAATGGCCAGCGGTTTGTTGCGCACGCCATCCCCGCAATAGCGCGCGTAGAAATCCGGAATCGGCGGCTGATGTCCCGTGCCACGCAGTGTACTGGCGAAATTGTTTGCCGGCGGCATTTCATTTTCCAGCCACGGGTAGTGGATGCCCCAGTGGTAAAGGGTCATGCCCACCCAGTGGACCGCGTCGTCGCCCGGATAATAAGGCTCATACATATCGTCGTGGGCCGTGAGACGTCCGTCGCGGCTGGTATCCAGCGCGGCAAAATCCGCAGAACCGGGCGTTGCCTGATAAAGGCCGTTGGTTGAAAACGGATAGCCAATGCCATTGTGAGGCGCCCAGAGCATGGCCGTGCGTGTCGTGTTCGTCTGCACGATGCCAGCGAGCAGGCGGAATTTCTCCTTGTAAAGGAGGGGTTGCTGGCACCACGGGTACCAGTTCCCGTTCATCTCATGGGCGAAACGGATCAGGATCCCGCCGATGCCCTGAGCTTCGTTTGTCGCGCACAACGCCCCCAGCTCACGGCAATCAGCCTCCGTCACGGCAGCGAGACCTTGGAATGGCTCCAAGGTAATCAAGGCAACTCCACGAGTAGGCCGGACCTCTGCCAAGAATCCGGCGAGTTCGTCACGCAATGCTGGCGTGAGTGGGAAATGGAAAAACTGCACATAGACAGCGGGTATGATGCCCATCCGCGAAGTGAGTCGGGGAACCGTGTCGCCCTGGCCGATGTTCACGCCGAAGTAACAACCCTCGGGCGGCTCCAGGCGTTCCACCGCGCGCACCGCCGTGTTCACGGACGACAGCAGCATGGTCAAACCCAAAAGAAGGAACGCCTTTGAACCGCGAGGTCCAGGACACCGGCGCGCGAAGGGAAGCTTTTGATCATTCATCGTGGCCTCCAGGTCAGCGTGATTCCGCCAGCGGATACATGCGCAAGCCCGCTCGCGCGTATTCCCACATCGCCCGCACTTCGCTCTTGGGCCTTGAGTTCCACTGCCCCGGTCGGCAATACAAATGGGTGATGAGTGCGCGGCGCTGGGGAAGCGACAGTGCCAGCCATTCAAGACTCAACTGCGCGTCCGTGTCCTGGCGCATCCGCACGGGAACATCAACCAGTCCGATCGAAGGCATATTCAATCGTGCTCCGTCCGGAATGCAGGACGGAAAATTTCGACCCGCAATAGTCGCGTCAGTCTCCGACAGAAAGCGCGTTTCGCCCTTCAGGATCGCATCGTCCCAACAGAGTTCGAAGGGCACGCGGTGTTGGAAACGCCGATAAGGCCGGAGCCGCCGGACATCAATCGAGACCAGCAAACACAGCCACAGCATCGCCAAATTGCCCAATGTAAAATAAGCAACGATGCCGAAGGTTTCTGGTTGCTCGATGTGTCTGCCCAGCGCAATGCTCAAAGCCAGGCCCGCCACGTGCAACACGAACAGGGCCGCGAATGGAAAGGCCACCTTCCGGTTAATGGCGAGGCGACGCTTGTGGACTGACTTATCCGTGACACGAAATCCGACTCCGAACGGTTTGCACAAGCTGCGCACGACGGTGAGAGTCATCGCCGGCGCCAGGAACGCGTCGTAGAATTCTGTCCACACCGCCGAACGCGTCCGCAGCGTCAACCACGAAAACAACATGTAATAACCGAGCATCAGGGGCAGTCGGAAGAAGAGCATTTCGACGATGCTCGTCTGCAAAATCAAGATGCCGAAGAACAGGTAGAACAGCGGAGCAAGTAGAACGAACAGTGTGCTGACACTGCCGAGATAGTACAGAATTCCAGACAGGTGCAGCAATCGCTGCCATCCGCTCAGGCCGCGGACGCGAAGCGGGTTCGTGGAGGCGAAGAGCGCCTGGAGTGTCCCCTGAGCCCAGCGCATCCGTTGCTGCACAAACTCCCCGCAGGTATCCGCCGATAGCCCGGCTGATAACGCTTCATTCAGATAAACCAGCTTATAGCCCGCCGCCTGGAGCTTGATGGAAGTCGCCCAATCCTCCGTGATGGTCTCCGTGGGGATGCCGCCGATTTCTTCCAGCGCCGACCGCCGCGCCACCCAGCAGGTGCCGTGGCAAACGATGGCGTTGCGCGCGTCGCGTCCAGGCTGAAGCGCGCGAAAGAAAAATTTCTGCTCATCCTCCAGCGCGCCTTCCAGGCCGAGATTGTGCGTCACGGCGTCTTCGTTGAAAAAGTTCTGCGGCGTTTGAACCAGCGCCACTTCCGGGTCACGAAAGAAACCGACGGTGCGCTGAAGAAACTCCCGCGTCGGAATGAAGTCGGCGTCGAAGCACACGACCAGCTCCCCTTCACTCAAGGGCAACGCGTGGTTGAGGTTGCCGGCTTTGGCGTGGGTGTTGTCCGGGCGCGTCATGTAACAGCAACCCAGTTCGCGCGCGAGTTCGCGCATGGCGGGACGCCGCTGATCGTCCAGCAGCCAGATTGTCTTGTAAGGATAATCCATTGCCTGGCAGCCGATGATGGAGCGGCGCAGAATTTCCACCGGCTCGGAATACGTTGGCAGGAAGACATCCACCGTTGGCACGTACTTGGCCGTTCGGACTGCACCGGCCGATGCATCGGCCTGGCCGGAGCGGTCGGTCAAGCGCAGCAATGACAGATTGCCCAAGGCGATGCGCCCGTGGACGAACACTTCCGACAGGAAAAAGAGAATGCTGCAAATAGCATCGGGCAGCGTATTCAGGCTCAATGTTGCTACCAGACGAAAAGAGAGATACGCCACTTGCAGAGAGAAGAAGACGGCGCCGACCGGCAGGCGGAGCCAGTTGGGCGGCTTGTCGAATAGCAGCAACAACGTCCCGGCCCACGCCAACATCAACATCGCGGGAGTGAGCGCCCACATCAGCGGCGATTCGTTGCCCACGATCCGCAAATGGAAAGACCTCCAATCGCGGAACCCTTGCCACCAGGCGGACAGGCCAAGCCACTTTTCGTCGGTCCAAAGCCAGTAAAGGCCGAGAACGCCCAGTGCGACAAGGAGCCAGAAGGTGGACTCTCGCGCCAGCTTGTCCGAACCGAAACCCGGCGGACGGGGAGCGTGACTATTCATGGCCGGGCAAGGTTACTTTGACGCTGCGACCCATACCGAAGAATTCGCGAGCAGTGAACGGAGTCGGTGACTCCAGTTTTATCCGCACCGCCACACGTCGCCGGGTGAGATCTCCCGCCGGCACCGCGACCAATTGTTCGAAGTCAACGCGGCCGGCCCCGGCACGGATCGATTCCACGCGGCCAGGCCAGGTTTCTTCGCTGTCCATCGCCCGAACGATCACCGGCGTGCCCACTTGGAATTTATGGGCGTGCTTTTCATGCACGAAGGCATCAACCCAGACACGCTTGGGATCTAAGATGTAAAGTACGGTCTCCTGTCCGCCCACTTCACTGCCTGTTTGCGCCCGCACAGACCAGACAACGCCATCGAACGGCATGGTCGTTACCGCCTGTTTTTGCAGGGCCAATTGCCGTTCGATCTCGCGACTGCGGGTTTGGGCGGCACGGAGCTGATCCTTGCGGTTGTGTAGAGTAATGCGGCAAAGGGCTACTTTGGCTTCCTCGGTCAGATATTCCAGGCGGGGAATGAGCTTCTCCTTGAACAATGCCTCCTGGTGCTTGAAGAGCTCTTCCTGCGTGGCATAGCGGAGCTCGGCCTCTGCGGTTTCCATTCGCAAGCGATCCACCAGTTCCTCAAGCCAATTCAACTGCGCCATGGCCTCGACGTTGCCGAAGCGCGGATTGTCCACCCGGAACAGAGTGGCGCCTGCGCAGACGGGCATGCCTGGCTCCACAAACTCCAATTGCAAGACGCCCGCTATCGGCGAACGCAAAGCCGTGATAGGGCCGTTGAGGCAGGCTTGATCGCTACTCACGACGGTCAACTGCTTCTGGGCCAGCAATGCCGCCGCCCAAAGCAGCCCGCTTGCGCACATCAGGCGCATTCCCCGAAACAGCCACCTCCGCCTTTGGGAACTCGCGCTGGCTTCCAAGGCTTCGGTAATGAGCCCGGCGGAAGGTTGGGGTGAAGTCACCAGCCCGATTCGTTCACTGATTACCTGTGTTTCCATATCCGGTTCCCTTGGTTGCCATTGTTTCACTCCTCCATACGGACCAAAAAACCGTACCTTTCAAAATATGATCGGATGGAAAGCGGTCGTAAGGTAATTGCTCTCACGACGCAACAACCGGAAAAGCCGGAGCAAGGCATTCTCCTTTTGGTTTCTGTCAAACAGTGGCTGGGCTCGGCAGGGTCAGGCTCCCTGGAAGGTTGGAAAAACCTTTTCCTTTGGAGAAGCGCTCGCATACCGTCTCTTGCATCCTGGCGATGCGCGTTTCGATTCACAACCTGACCAAGAAATTCGGCGAGATTGCCGCGCTCAGGGCCGTTTCGCTCGAAATCCAGTCTCAGGAGCTGTTCTTTTTGCTCGGACCGTCCGGGTGCGGCAAAACCACTTTGCTTCGGATCATTGCCGGGTTTTACCAACCTGATGATGGTGAATTGTTTTTTGGCGACAAACCGATGAAGGGCGTTCCTCCACATCGGCGCAACACGGGCATGGTGTTTCAAAATTACGCGTTGTGGCCGCACATGACGGTGGCAGAAAATGTCGCCTACGGCCTGGAAGTCCGATCGGTCACTGCCGCCGAAAGGAAGGCGCGCGTGGGCGAGGCCCTCGCGATCGTGCAAATGGAAAAACTCGCTGCCCGCGCCCCCAATCAGCTTTCCGGTGGACAACAGCAGCGCGTGGCCCTCGCGCGCGCTCTGGTCATCAAACCCGATGTTTTGTTGCTGGATGAACCGCTCTCGAATCTCGACGCCAAGTTGCGCCTGGAAATGCGCGAAGAGATCCGTCGCATTCATGCCCAGACCAGAATCACCACCATCTACGTGACCCACGATCAAAAGGAGGCGCTTTCACTGGCCACGCGCATGGCGGTCCTGCGCGAAGGCGCCATCGAACAGGTGGGCGACCCACGCGGTGTCTATCGTTCGCCGGCCAATCGCTTCGTGGCTGATTTCATTGGCGAGACGAATTGGCTGCATGCCGAGGTGATCCGCGCTTCAGAAAGCGAGCTTCTGCTGAAGACCGAACTCGGCGTTTTCAAAGCCATCACGAAGTTGAACATCCCGGCAGGCGAGCGGGTCTGGCTCGGCTTTCGCCCGGAGGCCGTGCAGATTGGTCTGAGTGAGGTCAATTCCTTCAAGACCAGCGTCGCCCATGTCAGTTATCTTGGGGAAACTGAGCAGTATGGTTTGGAATTCTCGCCGGGACGCGTCATCAAGGCCTTTGAACAGAATCCGCTTGAGATTCGCCCGGTTGGGACGCCGTTGATGGTTTATGTGCGGCCCCAGGACCTGCTGGTGCTGCCAGACAACTCAACCGGCCAATCGGCTAAGCCATAACTATGCGATAGGAGCGCGGACGTCTCGTCCGCACGAGCCTTTTCACCAAACAGTGAGTTGGCTTAGCCATTTGGCGCAAGCGGCCCACTCTTATTCGGGCGGACGAGACGTCCGCGCTCCTATTGGTTGCCACCACGAGGGATAAGGCCATTGGGGATTTACCGTATAGCGGATTCACCTCGCCCGCATCACGTTAAAGTGTAATACCTGCAAAAGGCAAAATATGAACAAAGCGCTCTCATTCGCACTGCTGGCCGGAGGCCTGGTGCTGTTGATTTTCGGCCTTAACGCGTCGGAGTCGTTCAGTTCTGACGTTTCGCGATTCTTCACGGGATCGCCTACCGACAAGGCGGTGTGGATGCTGGTGGGCGGGGTTGTGTTGATCGTGACCGGACTGATAGGTCTCCTGCGCGGGGCCAAGTGAATCAACGAACGCGAAGCTTATGCTGCGATACGCTTTGATCTTCCTGCTGGTGGCGCTGATCGCCGCGATCTTCGGTTTTGTGGTCGTAGCCGGAACGGCAGCATGGATCGCGCGGGTTTTATTCTTCGTTTTCCTGGTGCTGTTTGTTGTCTCACTCCTTAGGCGCCGCAAACTTTAGAGCGTTTTCAGAAATTCTGTGGCCGATGCGGAAGGGTAGGGCCGCGCTGCTGCGCGTCCAGGCGCTGCCGCAGCGCCGCCCTACCGAACAAATGCGGACCGATGTTTGAATTCGGCTCTTGGGAGGGGGCTGCGGCTCCGGCCTTTCATCCTCATGTAATGGAAAAGATACTGCTGGGCGTACCCGGCGTTAGCGCCGAAATACGTGTGAGTAAATCTCAGCAGGCGCTTCGGAGTCGGACGGCGTTTCGAAAAATAAAGTTGGCGCAAGGCTTTCATGACCCAAACGTCGATCGGAAACGCTTCTTGAAAACCATAGGCGAAGAGCAACACGCAGTTGGCTATCTTCGGCCCCACACCTGGAAGCCGCATCAGGATCTCACGCGCCTCGCTCGCAGTGCGCGCGTGCAGGCTGGAAAGGTCCACTTCGCGGCCGGCCAGCATTTTGGCAGTGCCGAGGAGATTTCGAGCGCGGAAACCCATTTTGCACGCGCGCAGTTCGGCTTCGGTGGCCGCCGCCAGACGATCCGTGGTCGGGAAAGACCAGGCGGGCGCATGGCCGGGCGGCACGAGCACCGACGAGCCGAAGCGTTCGCACAACTGCGCGACAATTTGCTGGATTTGCACGATCTGTTTTGTGGAAGAGAGGATAAACGAAGCCAGGCATTCCCAGGGGTCCTGCCGCAGCAGACGCAATCCGCGACAGGCTCTGACGCTGGTCCTCATAGGCTCGTCGTCGGGAAAGCTCAGCAAAATGGAATCGAGGTCCACCTCGGTCTGCAGATAGCCGGTCAACCAGTGCCAGTCAGTCACCGGAGCGGCCGTCTCAGCAAGAATTCCATCGCCGCGTGCCCGGAGGCGCACCCAATGCGGACCGATGATTCCTTCCCAGGCGCCGTCGCGGAGCTCCCAGGGAAACGCCTGGCCGGAAGTAAGCGTTGCGCCAAGGTCATAATCACGGGCGGGGATGAAAAGCTCTTTACCGGCGGTCAGCATTTCAACGAAGGTTGCGGCAAGCGAAGAGTTGAATGGTGCGGAAGACCCGCCCGCGGTATTTGATTTCGCGCAAACCCAAATCCGTGACCGATTCAAACTCCTGCAGCAGTTCCTTCGGCGGCATTTGTGGCTGCCTGGCCTCCCGCACGTAGATGGCATTTTGCCCTTTTCGATGCTGGTAACCCGGCCAGAAGTAAAATTGGTTTTTCGGCCGGCTCGTGGTCCGGTAATACACCAGCGGAGAATTGGGGATGCCTTTCTTTGCTTCAGGCAGATAAAAGGAAATCTGGCCGACCAATCCGTAATGCGAGCCGATAATGAAAACGTCTTTGCTGTCGGCCAGCAATTGTTCCTCTCGCGCGCGGCCCACCACACGCGCCGTCTCGCTCCAGGCGCGCACGCGGCGCAGCCAGTCCAGGTCGGGTGGCAGCCTGTAGCCGCTGAGCTTGCTGATGAGATTGCTTTCGTGAGCGATGATCACCGCGAAAAAACCTGAAATTAAAGCGACGGCGAGCCAGGGCCTCACCCAACGCGCGCCCTCGCGCCAGCGCTCTTCCCAATAAGCCACCATCAAGCAGAACAACGGCAAGACTGCCGGGACAATCCAGTTCGGGAAGACGCGTTTGTAGAAGCTGAACAGCATGTAGCCGAGAAACACAGGCGCGCCCATGCTGAAGAAGAAAAGAAGCAAGGGGTTCTGCCGTCCTTGCCGCCAGACGGCGATCAGCGCCCACAGCATTGCCACGAAAAAGACCGGGTGCAGAAGTCCGGCCTGCACGCCCAGAAATTCCCAAAAGAACGGCAACGCAGGCTGCCAGGGATCGTTTCGTCTGGCATTGGACGCGACGTGCTCGAGGGTGATCCAGTCATGTTGCGCGTTCCAAATCAGCACCGGCACCGTGCAAAAGGCCGTAATGAGAAGCGCCAGCCATGGACCTGCGCGGCGCAGATGTTTTCGTGCTGGAGGCCACAAGGCAAAGAAGATTGCCCAACACACCAACTGGAACAGAGCGCTGTATTTGGACAAAAACCCCAGGCCCATCCACAGGCCCACCCAGAGCCAGGCGCCCGTTGTGGAGTCAGGCTGCACGGCGCGCCAGCCGGCAATCAAGGCGGCCGTCCAGAACAAAACCAAAAGCGGATCGATGGTCATCAGGATGGTGCCTACGGCGAGCAGGGGAGTGCAACTGACAATCAAGACCAGCCAAAACCCGGCGCGCGCACTGACGTTCTGCGCCATGAAGCGCAGCAGCAGAAAACTGAGTGCGGCCGCAATGACGGGCGAAAAGAAACGAATACCGAACTCGGTGTCACCCCAAAGGGTGGTGCCCAGGAACTGTGTATAAGCGATCAAGGGCGGTTTGCTATAATAGGACAGAGCCAGATGTTTGGACCAGATCCATTGGTAGGCTTCATCTTCACTCAATTGAATTTTGCCGTCGGCCAGATAGCCGAGGCGAGCCAACAACAGCGCCCCAATGACGATATAACCGAGGCGCAACCACTGCGCGTGGTGCGTCACTTCTGAAGCGTGGACTGGCGGCGCAGGACTGACTTCAACAAGCACAGATCGGTTCTCCCTCGCCCCTTCGAAAGGGGAAAAGGCTGGTGCGCGGGGTTGCGCCGTTTCCCCACTTGCGATCGCTCCGGGAATCTGAGTTTCCGGATGCAGGAGAGAGGGCATCCACCGCCACCAATCGTAGAACCACGCGCACCCCAACCGCTGCCAGACAAAGCTGAAGGCCCACAGTCCAGCAGCGGCATACCCCGCCCCGAGGATCGCACCGCTCGCCACGTCGCTCGGATAGTGGACGCCCACATAAATGCGCGAGAGACCAACGACGACCGCCAGTGGCAGCATGAAGCGCAGACTCCGCCGGTAATACACATAGGCGATGAGCGTGGCCGCAAACCAGGTCGAGGTGTGTGAGGAAGGCATGCTTGCGCTGTCACCTTTGCCCACCAACAGATGCGCCTCCGAAATATCGTGGAAAGGACGCAACCGGCCAACGGCCTGCTTGATGGTGTTGATCACCAGCGTGTCGCCCAGCGCAAGTATGACCAGGAGCAAAGCGACGAAAACAATTCCGCGTCTCCCCCCTTTCCAGATCAGGCCTGCCAGGACGATGGCAACCGTTGGAATAAAGAATGGATTCCAGGCAAAGAAAGGCATGACCGCATCCAGAAAGGGATGGCTCAAGGTCAGGTTTATGAAACGGAAGAGCGCCACATCGACTGATTGCAACCACGACATCGAAGAGATACTTGGACGGGCAAAGGCTATTGCCAAGGAGAATCAATTCCTGCAAGCGAGCGCGCGCGCAAAACCCGCGGTTGGAGTTCAGGGCTTCAGGCGTCAGTGCCCGAACATGTCGGCATAGTTACCCGTGCGGCCTCCGCCCGCAGCCCAGCGGATGCCGGGCTGGGGCCGGATTTGGCGGGACGCTGCGCGGCAAGCTTCCAGCGTCGATGCATCCAGATCCACTGCTCCGGGTGCGGGAGCAGCATGCGTTCGAGGGCGGCGTTGTAGGCTTGCGTATTTCGCCGGATTACCTCGCCCACGTCGTCGCACTCGATGAGCGGCAGCGGTGACTCGAAGCGGAGCACGTGTGAGCCGTCGGGCTCGCGCCAACTATGCGCCGGGATGACCTGCACGCCCGTCGTCATGGCGAGGATGGCGAGACTTTTGAATGTGCTGGCGGGATGGCCAAAGAAGTCCACCGGGATGCCGTCGTTTCCGGAGGCGTGCTGATCCAACACATAGACCACGATGGCGCCGCTTTCCAGCAAGCTGAGAATCGTGTCGAGCGACCCCCGTTTAGGCAAAGTGCCGAAACCGGATCGCCGAAAACGCCAGTTGACGAAGTGATTCAGCCAACCCGGCCGTAGCGGCCGGCGCACGAAATGAAACAAACCCCGGTACTGCGGGAACTGGCCGATGCCTGCCACGGTAGCAGCCTCCCAGTTTCCGAAGTGGCCGCACAACAGCAGTATTCCCTTGCCGCGTTCGTGGACCCGGACCGGTATGTCGATGTTTTCCACGCGGACCCAGGCCTTCCTCCGTTGTGCCGACATGAGGGGCAGTTGCAGATATTCGATGAGGAACCGGACGAAATGGCCGCAATAGGCCTGGGCCAGGCGGCGTATCTCCGACTCGGGCAGGACATCGCCGAACACGCGTCGAAGATTGTCCAGAACCACAGCGCGGCGGAACGGAAAGAGGTGATAGAGCGCCTTCCCGAACCAAGGGACTTCAATCGGCTTCGGCTCGGCCCAGGCGATGGCGGAGGCGTTCACTTCGGTGTGCGTCAGGGATACGCGTAGGCCAGCCACGTGGTGCCGGTCAAGGACCGACTGAGCGGTCGCGCTGACCTCAACGCAGGGAGCTCCGTAGGCATCGCGCCTGATGCTGAAGTCGGCCAATTCAATCACGCCGAGGGCCGTCTCGCGGGGAAAGAGCTTGCAGCAGGCCTCCTTGGCCGCGAACCGGGCCGCAAGGCTGCCCGCGCGGCCAGGACCGTGTCCGGCCTCTTGGAGTTCGCGTTCGGTGAACAAGCTTCTAAGTTCGTCAGGGCTTCTTTCGCGAAGCAGTCGTTCTATGCGGACGATTTCGACGGTGTCGAGACCGCAGCGGTTTCCTTGAGGGCCGTTGTCGTTCATGCGGCGGGTACAGCGCGGACAACCAAGGCCACATTCATGCCTCCAAAGCCCCGGCAGAGGATCATGGCGACGTCGCTTCGCGGCTTCTGCGGTGTGGAAGAAACCGGGAACGGGGCCAGACTGGGATCGAGAGTGTTCAAGGTGGCGATGCCAGGAACCACTCTGTGCCGCAAAGCGGTGAGGGCCAACACCAGATCAAGGACTCCCGAAGCGGCAATGGTGTGACCCAAGGCCCACTTAAACGCAGTGACCGGAGGTGGCACCTCCCCAAAGACGCGGCGGATAGCCACCGCCTCGGATGCGTCCGAAGCCCGCGCGCCGTTGCCGTGAGCGACGATCAGCCCCAATTCGCCGGGCCGCACACCCGCGTCCTCCAGGGCAAGCTCGATCGCCCGGCTCAGGCCGTCGCCGTCCGGGCGGACATCCAGGATGCCGGTGGCTTCAGTGACGCATCCTGAGCCCAGGAACTCGCCCAGGATGGGGGCTCCACGAACCTGCGCCTCCGGCGCGGTTTCGAGCACGACGGCCGCGGCACCCTCGCCGAAAATTGTGCCGCTGCGTTCCCGATCGAAGGGCCGCAGCGCGTCATTTGTCAGCAGACCAAACTGGTGATAATGCAGGACGGTTTCCGGCTCGATGGGCGCGTCGTGGCCGACGGCTACCGCCCGGTCGGCTTCGCCACAGCGGAGGGCGGCCGCCGCCTCGGCAACCGCCATGGCGCCGCCAACGCACTGGTTGGCAATGCAGGCGTTGGTGCCCTTGAAGCCATGGCGGATGCCGATGTAGCAAAGCACATTGTTGGGCAGACAGGTGAGCAGCCACATCGGATTCACCGAGGATTCGAGTTCGCGTCCGAAAATCTGGAGATCGCCGCGCGCCGCGCTGAGGACGGGAAAGAAGTCGTAGTTGCTCCGGTAGGCGCCCCCACCGCAGCCGACAAAGATCCCGCTGCGGTCGTTGAAACGAGCGGCGGCCTGGGTGTCCAGCTTGTCGCGTTGCGCGAGCAGGCCGGCTTGCTGGATCGCTCCCTGGGCCGCGTAAAGGCCAAACAGGTCGGTGCGCGAGATGAATTTGTGGAGTCTCCGATCCTCGACTATGGCTTGATCATCCACGCCTGTGACCTCAGCAGCATGACGAATCGGCCAACGGCTCGCGTCCCACTGGCCGATGGGAGCCACAGCCGACCGGCCGGCCCGAATCGCGTCCCAGATGGCATCAATCGACCGTCCGGCGCCGCACATGGCTCCCAGCCCGGTGATCATGATGCGCGGAGCGGAATTCATGGGGTTGCGGGTTGACCTCGGTCACAGCGCCTGGGTGCGGCGACTTCGTCCGGGTGCCGAAAGACGAGGCAACTGTTCGATCCGCCGAATCCGAGAGAGTTGGAGATGGCAGCACGAATTCGCAGCGGCCGGGATTGTCCAAGCACGATGTTAACGTCGCACTCGGGATCCGTCTGAAGGAGGTTGGCGTTCACCGGTGCGATGCCGTCGCGGATGGCAAGGGCGCACACGCCGGCCTCCACCGCGCCCGCCGCGGCGATGAGGTGGCCCATGCAGCTCTTGGTGGAACTGACCGCGAGGCATTCGATCTGCGGTCCAAACACGGCCCGCAGGGCGGCGCATTCGCTGCGGTCGTTCATCGGGGTGGAAGTCCCATGCGCGTTCACGTAGTCCACGTTCTCCGGTTCCATCGCTGCATCGCTCAACGCCTGCTGCATCGCCTGGATGGGGCCATCGCCGGATGGATGGGAGTCGGTGATGCGATAGCTGCTCAGGGAATTGCCATCGCCAGCCAGCTCGGCGTAGATCCGCGCGCCGCGCGCTCGCGCCGCTTCCCATTCTTCGAGGACCAGGAACCCGGCGCCTTCGCCGAGCACGAAGCCGTTGCGGGTCTTGTCAAACGGACGGCTGGCACGCTCCGGCGTGTCGTTATCCACGGAGAGAGCCCCCAGCAGGCAGAAGCCCGAAAGGCCCATCGGATTGAGCATCGAGTCGTAGCCGCCAGCCAGCATGAAGTCCGTCAGGCCGCGCCGCATTACTTTAAGCGCTGTGCCGAGGGCCTGCCCGCCCGAAGCGCAAGCGGTATGCACCGCCGTGGCGTAACCGCGAATGCCAAAGTGCCGCGTCAGCAGCCCCAGTCCGGCGTTGGTCTGGCTGCGGCAGAAGGCCACCGGATCAGCGGGAAAGCCGCTGTTCAGCAACCCGTCCGGCTCAAAATCGCCATTCTGGCCACAAAAGGCATGCACGCTTTCCAGTTCGCTGAACGCAACCCCCATCATGCCGGCCCCGGCGCTGAATCCCCACCGATGGCCCGTGGACGGGTCCGGACGAATGCCCGCGTCCGTGAGCGCCTCCTCGGCGGCGGCCAGCGCGAACGCGTGGGAGCGCGACGCGAATTTGAGCAGGTTGCGGTCGCAAATGACGGCTTCGGGCTTGAAGGATTTGACTTCGGCGCCGATACGGACGGGAAATGTCCGCGCATCGAATTGCTGGATGTGGCCGAAACCGCCGCGTCCCGCCCGCAAGTTGGCCCAGGTGGTCGGGGCATCGTGACCGACGGGTGTCACCATACCGATGCCGGTGATCGCGATTCTCCGGCGGGGGATCATGGACGTTCCTCTGGCATGAACAGCAAGCGGGCCGTGGCGACGATCTCCCGCGCATTTCTGGTTTCCATAGCCAGGGTGGCAGAGCCGGCGAGGCAATCGCTCACCCTCACCTCGAGATTCAAACTCTCCCCGGGCGCAATGAAGGCGCGCAGCTTCATGTCCAACACCTCCCGCAACACCCAACGGGCGGTTGGACCGGGAGGGCTCAATTCTTGCGCCAAAGCAGACGCCAGTTGGAGATTCACGTGCATGATGAGGCTTCCCGGAAACACGGGCCGGCGGGGAAAGTGATCGGCGAAAAATGCAGCGGACGCAGGAACCTGAAAAACCGCAGTCGCGCGCCGCCCGATTTCACCTCCATTTCGCTCGGCCGCGAGCACCGGCAGGCCACCGAAGCCCCCGGGGGAGGCACCGGAACCGCACAGAAATGCAAACCGGTCCCGGAGTGCTTGGGGGTTGTCGAACTCGTCGACCGGGACCATTGGCCCCACGCAATCTTGCAGCCTGATCACAGGGACGCCATCGACGCGCGCGGTGCCGCCGTAAGCCACCGCGTCCTCGTCCGCGCTCTCCAACTCAGCAGCCAGTGCCAGCACCTGGCCTGGTTGAACGGGCGCCAGGAGTTCGATGCTTCCGGCAAGCCCGGCGATAGGGCGGCGTTCAAAGTTGTGCGCGGCCATGGCCACCCACGCGGCCAGTTGGCCGACCGCCTCGGCGACCAGCGAACCGGGAAAGGATTCGAGAACCGGCGGAATGGCGTAGTCCCCGCCAATGCGGACTCCCGCCTGGACCGAGGTGATCCGATCGACAAAGGAGAATGCGCGGAAGTGATTGACCATGGAATCCAGAAACCTCTGCGCTCAAGACGGCGCCGCGGCACCAGGCGCCGTCGCCGCTCGCTGTTGGCGGATCACCATTTTGCAGAACGTCTCCGTAGTGAACAGCCGCGGAATGTCGGCCACTTTCAGCGGGGACGCAAAACGCTCTGGCGGCACCTCGCTGAGAAATGTTTTCAACCGTGCCAAGCCCGCGTCGGAAACGACGCCGCCCTGGTCGAATTCGGATTCGGAGAGATCGCCCCGCGCCTCTTTCACAATCTTGCCGCGCGGAATCTTGACCTTAAAGGCCCGTTCCAGCCGGAAAACCACGTCCAGGAAGTCCACGGATTGCGCGTCCAGGTCATTGATGAGGGAAGTTTCAGGTTTCACCCGCTCGAGGTCGCAGGGGAGCGCCGCGGCGATGATTTCGGCCACTTTGGGGAGAATGGCCACGATCTCTTCTTTGGTAATGGTTGTGTCGATCATGCGTTGTATGTGTTGTCATTCCATTTTGAATCCGCCGTCCACATGCAGGATCTCCCCTGTAATGTAGTCGGCAAAATGCGAAGCCAGGAACCAGACCGCGCCAGCTACATCCTGGGGGCGCCCGATCCGGCGCAGCAGAATCCGGGACAACACCTCGTCGCCGGCGCGTTCGCGGACTGCACGCGACATCTCGGTGTCGATAACGCCGGGGGCCACGGCGTTCACGGTGATGTTGCGCGGAGCCAGTTCGACGGCGAGGGCGCGGGTGAAGGCGTTGATGGCGCCTTTGCTGGCGGCGTAATTGGTCTGTCCGCGCCCGCCCTTCTCGCCGGCGACCGAACTGAGGTTGATGATCTTGCCCCGGCGCTGAGAAACCAGGAACGGCACCACGGCACGGGCCATGTTGAACGTGCCGGTCACGTTCGTCTCCAGCACAAGACGCAGGTCCTCCTCTTCCATCGCCGTCAGTGGATTGTCCCTGATCACCCCGGCGTTGTTGACCAGAAGATCGATGCGCCCGGTGCGTTCAACCACTTTCTCCACGAAAGCGGCGCAGCCTGCCGCGTCGCGGACATCCAACGCCTCGGCCCCGACCTTGCCTCGAGCCGCCGCAACAACCTCGGCCGCTGCCGCAGCGTTGGCACGATAGGTGAAAACCACCTCCATTCCTGCGGTGGCGAACATCTCCACAATGGCCCGGCCAATGCCCCGGCTTCCACCGGTGACGATGGCCACACCGTCAGTCAGCGCCGCATCATGGAAGTTCGGTGGATTCATCCGGAAATGCAGAAGCCGCCGTCCACGACCAGTGTATGGCCGGTGATCATGGCCGCTTCGGGCAGGCAGAGCAAATAGACCGCGCCGGCCACATCCTCGGGCGTGAGCGTGGGACCGGCGGGCGCGCGGCGCGCGAACTCGGCCAGCAATTGCTCGCGATGAGGGAAGTACTTCAGGGCGTCCGTGTCCACCACACCAGCACTGACCACGTTAACGCGGATGCCGCGCGAACCCAGTTCCTGGGCCAGACTGCGCGCCAAGGATTCCAGTGCCGCCTTGGAAGCCCCGATGAAGGCGTATTGCGGGATGGCCCGCGAGGCGCCCAGGCTGGAAATGGCAATGATCCGCCCGCCCGGTGGCATGAAGGGCACCGCCTGCTGCGCCAGAAGATTCAGGGCCAGCGCGTTGGTCTCGAGGCACCGGCGCCAGTGCTTCTGGGAGAGTTCCAAGGTCGGCCTGAGGACGCCGATGGCCGCGTTGCTAACCAAAAAATCCACGCGCTCGAACTGCTGCCGCAGAACACCGAATGCTTCGACGAGAACTTCCGGATCGCTGACGTCGGCCTGGATGGCCTGCGCTCGACGGCCCAGGACCCGAATGGCTGCGCAGACCGTCTCGGATTCTTCGTGGCTGTTGTGATAGATGATCGCCACGTCGCATCCGGCCTGGGCCAGTTTGATCGCAATGGCCCGGCCAATGCCCCTGGAGGCTCCAGTGACCAGCGCAGTCTTTCCTGTCAGCGGTTCGTTCATGGCGTGTCAGTTTCCCCCATCAAACTAAAGGCTCATTCGATGGGCAACCGTCTTCTGCTCCATTTCGGAAACAGCATGCCGGATCGGGAAGCATAGTCGCGATACACCTGGCCATGCACCGTCATAAGGTAGGACTCCTCATCCGAGGCCTTGGCGACAACGCAAACCAGATGGATGGCCACGATCGCCACCGAGAGGAGCGTCGGCAGCAGGAGCAGCGCCCCGACCAGCATCACGATCTGAAACAGGTAAATGGGATGCCGCACAAACGCATATGGCCCTTGAGTGACGAGCGCGTTCTTTTCCCGCCGATTGATCCCCATTCTCCAGGAGGCTCCCATTGCTGTGTAGCACCAAAGAGTGCCGGCGTAACCTGCCACCGTCAGAAGCAAGCCCCCAATGAATCCCGGAGCCTGGGCCAGGAAAGGGACGACCCGCAGCCAGGTCGGCATCAGGCCGGTTCCGATGAGGCATGGCTGGGCCATCCACAATGCGATCACCAGGAACCAACCGGCCCACAGCAGGCGTTCCTTGGTACCGCGCGGCCGCACGTTGGGAGATTTGCCAATTTGCCGGCGGACTCGGCGGGCCTTGACCACGACGCCCGTCCAATAAACCACGGCAGCACTCAGTGCCACTCCCCGGCGCAAAAAGACGTCGTCGCTCATAAGCCCGCGGTGGCTCCGGCCCGGACCCGTTTTGCCCGGATGGCCCGCTGGAGTTCGAGCACCCAATGTTTCTTGATGCTGCACCAGACCTCGGCTGCCCACAGGATGTTCGCGCTGTTTGCATCGAACTCGGTGTCCAGGTGCGGCGAGCTCACTGGCTGCTCGGAAGGCCGATAGTTGTTGACCCAATCCATGGTCGCCTCACTCTTCAAAAGGTGCTGGGTATCCGGAATGTAGCCATGCCTGTATCGCCTTGGGAGTTGGACTGTGCGAACTCGAGCTGTCCCCATGGACCGGTAGTGGTTGGCGGAGCCGTAACCCAGCACGTCACCCCCCACGAGATCCATGCCCTTGAAGAACCCCGTGAACTCTCCGACTGAATCCGGTATCTCCCGGAGTTTGCCACACAGGCTCCATTGGTTCGGGAAAATCCTCGTCAGGCCGCCTGTGCCGACCGCGGTGGCGTATGGAAGTTGCAACCCCACCACCGGACAGGGCTGGCCCGTCAGCGGGTCGGTGATCTCATGGCGGTCTTCCGCCTTCCAGGTCAGCGGGTTCCAAACCGCCAGGCGATCCGTTGAGAGGCCGGCCAGCTTGCGCAAAATCTTGACCACCTGGAAGCCTCCCTGGCTGTGCCCCACCATCATGGGACGCAATCCCTCCTTTTCATAATGCCAGGCGATGAAGCCGGCGATCTTGTTTGCCTTCTCGTAACAACTGAATGTGTAAGTGCCATCGGCTGGATTGGTGACACTCACACGGGGATATCCCATCCCGACCAGGAACTCGGAAAAGGAGATCATGCGCAAGTGGACGGGAAAGATGCCTCCATGAATGTTGATGATTCTTGGCGCTGGAGCCTTCGAGAGCGTCTCTCGGACCGCCTGCCCTGTCACGTGTTCCGGATCGAGAGCCAGGATGCTCTCCTCGGTCTCGCGGGACATCATCGGGTTCCGATTTGCGATGGCCAGCTCCAAGGCCGCAGCTCGCTCCGCCGGGAGACCGCAGCGGTCGTATGTCGCACACCCCGCCAGCAGGACGCCGCCCAGAAGCATGCTCAACCACTGAATTCCCTTCATGGGCGAACCTCCAGTTCCCTGATGGCCTCCAGCAGTCGTTGCTGCACGCGCTGGATTTCGGCGGACGGGTACACGGTCGTGCGGTAGGTGAGTCCGATGTTTACAGCGTCCCTGATTGTAGTGATGGACAACACCAGCGGCGTGACCGGGCCGGTTGAGACCGCTCGGAAGTAGTCGGCTGGTCCAGCTCCGCCAGCCTCTTTACAGATCGGATTGAGGTTCATGTTCGTGATGCCGCCCCAGAGAGGATAATGCTTCTGAAAAAACTTCTTCTTCCTCGCCGTGGAGAACAGCCGGAGCATCCAGCCCCCAAAGACCAACTCCAACGGCACGCCCAGATACAGCCTGTGCCGCTTGATCTTGAAGGTTTGCCCCCGGATGTCCCGGGCCAGTCCCATCACGGTCACGTCCTTCGGCACCGGGTGCGTGACCATGAAGGAGCCAAGGCAAAGCCCGAAGGATCGCGAGTTGACCGGCCCAAGGTCGCCCCGAAGATTGACGATCGTTCCAATGGAGATGTTCCGGCGCCTCCCCGATCGCTGGCGGGCTGCAGCCAAAGGGGAGAGGGCTTTCATCAAGAGCGCCAGAAAGAGGTCGTGCAGAGTGACACCCAGCTTTCGGGCTGTGTCCACCAGCAGGTGAAAACTTTCCGGCGCCAGGGAAAACAACGTGAAGCCGGTGTGAAGGTCCTGCGTATCCGTGCAGGGAGGGCGCAGCGATCTCCGCATGACCTGGAATGCAGCGGGCAGGGCGGCCAGTTTTCGTGCCAACAGCGCGGGACGTTGCCGGAACAGTGAGTCATGCCGGGGTGGGTAGAGATCCATCCGATCGGATGGCTCAGGATCGGCCTTCCCCTCGTAGGCATGGACTATCTGCATCAGCAGGCGTGCGACGGCCTCCGCATCAGCAATTGGATGGAAATAAACCAGCCCGAGCAAAAAGGAGTCCTCGTGCGCTTCGACGAAGAAGCGGAAAGGATTGCTGCATTCGGCTTCGGTGAAACCGGCGTTCAATTGGCGCTCGATTTCGGCCGCCAGGGAACGGCCCGACGCGTCCTGCCCGGACAGGACCTGGATCTCACATTGGGCTGGGCCTCCCTGGTAATGAAACGTGCCTTGGTGTTGATCAAGGCTCAGGTTCGTCAGGCCATAGGCCTCCAGCGTGCCACTGATGGCAGTACGGAGTCGCCCCAGATCGAGTGCATCGGAAATCCGGACCACATGAACAGCATTATATGGGTGCAGCTCGTTCCATTGGAGCATGGACCGCTGGAAGCTATTGAGCTCGCCCCGCCGCGCCTTCTGATCGCGTTCCGATGCATGAGCCAGCTGACGGATCGAACACTGCGGCGGGAGGACTGTCTCGGTGTTCATGGCGCGAGCATTGCATGCCCCGTCGCAATTGGCAATCCGCCCGCGAAGACCACGAAGAGCACTCTGCTCTCGCGTCCACTTTGAGGTGTCCAGGATTTTTTCATGGCGCCATGGCCAGGTTTCGCGACGAAGGGGGCGTTTGAAGGCTTCCCCTCCATGTCAGTTTTTTCTTGCATCAGGGTTTCGCTACGCTGCCTCTGCCAGGTTTTGTTGATGGTCCGGTGGTTGGTTTCTGCGTGATTCCGAGCAGCTTATTTGAGGCTGGCTGGAAGTCGAGTTTGAACGCTCCCCGGCGAGAGTTGTTTGAGATGCTCATGGAGGATGCGCCGCACTTCCTCGATCGTGGCTGGCTGCATCAGACAGGTATGTTCACTCCGCACGATGAACTCCGACTCGACGTAATCCACGTGGGCGCTTTCATAGGCTACGACACCATCGCGACCGTGATGGAAATCACCGTCACTTTCCACCGGGATGATGGAGTGCGCCTTGATCTCCGGCGCGACGGGAATTTCCGCCATCGCCAGCAGTCCGGGGTTCTTCGGAGACATGCCGTCCAGGCTCGTCGGCACCTTGCCGTGGAGAAACTGCCCCAACTCCGATCCTGTGGTCAGTCTCAACATGTCAGTCCCGCGCGAAACCATGGCGCCGGGGAGCGAAACCAGCCGATGCGCCAGCGCACGGGCGAAGCTGCTTGACAGATAGCTGCCACGGTGCGGAGTGGCGATGAACACGACGCGTTTTACAAAGGGCAGGGGTTTCAGAAACAGCAAGCGGCGGAGTTCCGCCCGTTGCGTGTCACTGATGTTCAGATCCTCCAGCCGGTTGGTGCTGAAGGTGCGCCAGATCCGGTCGCCCGCGTCCACGGCCGTCCCTTTGGTGAGCAGGCCGCCCTGACTGTGGCCGATGATCACCATCTGGCGCAGCGCCTCATTCGTGCCGGCAGGGTCAAGCCGCTGGACTTGCGCCGTCAAAGCCGAGCGCAGGTCCACGACGGACTGCACCAGTACGTTGCCGCTGCCATAGATGAAGCTCCAAATCTGGTAGCGCTGGCGCAATTCCGGGTCAGCCGTCAGCGTGTTGACCATTTCCGCCCAGGTCACCGGGCTGGAAAATGTGCCATGCACGAACACAACCGGGATGCGATCCGGTGCGAACGGTTGATTCAGGATCAACTGGCTGGGAATCCGCTCGGATGGAGCGAGGAATTGAAGATTGCCCAGCTTCCAGATTGTAGATTGGCTCAAGGTGTAGGCGCGAAAAGTCGTGAGATCCTTCTCCAACGGCACCTGCGCGCCGCCGATGACCACCGTGGCGTCGCCGAAGGCTGGATGGAATTCCAGCCGACAAACCGGGCTATTCGCGGCGATCTCGGCCAGAGACTCGGGCCCGCGCAGGAGCACCGTGGCGGGCATGGCGGGACGAACATTGAACTCAGGGTTCAAGGGGCTGACGCAAATCAGAGGCACGCCCACGCCCGGCTCGCGGTTGCGCACGCTCAAACCCCGCACGCGAAATTGATCTGCCAGCAGGACCTGCTCAAACTGCTCCAACTGCGTCGGGACGTGTGTGCGGTCCAATTGCACGTCGATTTCACCCACCGGCAGCCGACGTCGGCCCTTCTCCAGTCGCACCACGGCATTCGTGCTCCGTCGTTCGGTGAGCGCCAGGCCCAGAGCGTAATTATAGAGGTCGCAGGCCTCACGAAATCTACGGTCAAACGCGCTCGGTGGCGCATCCTCCCCTTTCCCAAAAAGGAACAACCAGGCATACACCGCTGAACCAAGGTAGTAGTCACGCGCGTCGCGAGGATCCCACGGCTTGACGCTTCGGCGGATTTGGTCACCCGCGACGTAACTCATTTCCGCCAGCGCGAACAGCACATTGCGCTCGCCTGTGGCCAGGGCCTTTTGATGAAGCTGACGCACGGCTTCGTCCGGTTGGCGGGCAGCCAGACGGTCCAGGTTGTAGCGGTGCAGGATCGCGAGGGTGTTCGGGCTGGGTCTGCCGGTGCGAAGCGCGTTCGCGTCGATCTGTGCGAAAGCCTGCCCCGTGGTCACGCGGTCGGCGCCAATCGGCGCGGCGCAACCAGCCAGCATCACAACCGCGAGCGCCAAGCCAAGGCCGGCGAAACCTACCGAAGCCGCTGATGCGAATGCCGAACACAAGCACAGCATTTGTCCAAACCCTGTTCGAAGTCTTTGTGGAGTTTTCATGGCTTGATGTCAGAAATTTCCTGCCGGATCCGTTGCGGGAAATTTGTGGATTGGTCCGCCGCCCGGGCGCGGGCGTTGATGTGCGCCCGCTGTTTCAACACCGCCAGCGGCAGGTTGGTGGCGATCATGCCACGTTCATAAAGCAGTTCATCACCGTGGCCGTTGGCCAGCATCCGCCAGTCCCATGGCGCGCGGTCGGCCGCGGCGCGTTGCGTGCGGATGCTGGTTGTGCAGTTGTGGGTGAGCGCGCTGTACCACTCCGGCCGTTGCCGCAGGCTGTTCATGCGGCGGACATAGTTGAGGAAGAACTCGCGTGCCTGTGAGGGCGACCCGATCAGCCGGAACAGGTAAACCTCCTCGCCCTTCCGGTAATTCGTCCGCAAACGCACGACGTCGCGTTCATCGGCAGCCACGTAAACCAGTTCAAACTGGCGGAACAAACCCTTGACCGCAGAGTAGCCTTCCCCCTTTTCCTTCCGTGTCTCGATGGAGAAACAGACGTAGTCGCCGCCCTCGAACTCGAAGCTCACCATCGTGTGCGCCATGTGGGGCGATCCCCAATACACCATGAACAGTTCCGCCGTCTGCAGTTTGTCGAGATCGAACGTTTTGGCGTAATGCCGCACGTCGAAGTCCGTCTCGGTGCGGTAGTCGCAGTTGCGGATGTTGTGGACCGTCACGTTGTTCCCGTCGATGTCCGCGTATGCCAGCACAGCCACATCTGGCTGCCAGTCGCGGGTGTTCGAGGGCTGGAGCCCGAACCACCACGCGAGCACAAGCGCAAAGCCGCCCGCGGTTAGGCTCATTTTCAGCGATTTGCTTTTCCCCAGGACCCAGACCGCCAGCACAGCCACGACGTACGTCGCGGCCAACGGCGTGCGCAACCATGCCACCCGCACATCGAAGTACAGCGCTGCCACCGCCCAGAGCGTCAACAGCAGCAAGACGCAACCGAGCGCTATGAAACCGAGAATGCGCAACGCGCATCGCAGCCAGCAGCGCCGTTTTGATTGTGGTTCAGACGTGGCGGGCGAGTTCATGGAATGACATGCTGTTCATTTGGTTTCCAAAGCATCCGGCGGCATTTTTCCGCCCCAGCGATACTGCCAGATAACGCCGGCGGTTGTGAAGTCGCCTCCGTTACGGACGGTCGCCCCCGTGCTGGCGTAAAGCTTGAAACTTTGGTGGGTCGTCACCGGCAGCGAGACAGTCAAACCGACGCGCGAACTCGTCTGCCGGTCATCGTTCACGGTCCCGTTGAGCGTTGTGCGCCCGCCGGTGTAGAACGTGCCGTCGAGGCCAGCCCAGATGCCCTTGCCAAAACTGTAGATGACGTGTCCTTGCACGGCGACGAGCGGTTCCTGCTCGCGAGTCAAGGCGCCCAGGAACTCATCGTTGTCGGTGTAGAACGTGGCGCCGGCCGCCAGTTCAAACGTCCAGCGTCGCCAGGGCTTGGAAACACCCAGCTCCGGTTTGAACGACCAGCGGTTGAGGCCGAGGTTCAACAACTTGTCCTCGTCGTACTGCCCCAGAGGCATCCCCACGCGAAAACTCGCACCGACGATCCAGTCCGATTCATGGTCGCGGAACTCCGTGACCGTCAGCGCCGGGGCGCCGATGAAGTTCCAGGTGAGGCGCAGCGCGGGATCGCCAAAGCCATTGACCTCGCGCTCGTGCGGTTGGCCGGCGAACGTTGCGCTCCCCGAAGCCCAGCCATACGGGATGATCGCGTCAACCTTCCCGCTGTCGCCCCAGAGATTCAGCGCTCTCGAATACGCGACCACGAGACGGTGCGCGGTGATCTCCGCATCCTCCAACGGAATCGCGGCATCCACCAGGACATTGCCTTCCGTGTAGGCATAACCGGCGAGCGCGAAATTCATCCCGATCGGAACGTTGGAATAGGCGCGGGGCTCCAACTCCTGCGAATGCAGTGCCGGAGCCGAGATTGCCAGGCCGGCAAGAATGATCTTATCGGCATGGCGGATCATGGCGCACGGGCCGGCGGCTCATCGGGTTGTGAGTCGAAAGCGTGCTGTTTCATTCTGTATTTCTCAGTTGGTTGGAATGGTCAACACGGGCGAGACCTTGTCGCCACCTTCCAGGAAGTTGAACAACAAGGTTACGGCGGCGAGGGTGGTTTTCGAGGAGAGGTCCCGCCGGTCTATCCAAAACCACAGGCCTTCATATGGCACCGCCACAAAAGCCTCGGCCGGTTTTTCCTTGCCGCTGTGCACCGTGAATCCCTGCGGTGCCAGAGAGGGATCCAACGGAATGGCACTGCCATGAGAGGGATGATCCTGAGGAATCTGAACGCCCGCTCCCAGCGTGCTCAGAATCTGCATCAAAGAACGCGTTCGAATCGCCATCACTCCGGGGTCCGGATTCAGCGTGCCAAAGAGAACCTTCACCCGATCCAGTTGGGAGGGAATGCCCAGAAGGGCTTTGACCCCGGCGACTTGTTCTGCCATCCCCGGCGTTGACGCAGCGATTGCATGAAATTGAATCCAAACCTCTACGCGGTCTCCCTCCTTCGTGATTTCGGATTCGATGACGTGGGCCTGCTGGAGGGCACGCAAGGCCTGGAGCAGTTTCGTGAACTGGGGATCGGCGGGTTGGAACCGCCCGGCCAACAGACTCAAGTTGTGATGCCCTTCGATGGATTGCACCATCAGCCCCAGGATGAAGTCGGCGGGCGCGCCGCCCTGCATCACGAACAGGACCGCCTCCAAGGGCGCGGGGGCGATCAAGCTGCGAGCGTACCGCTCACCGGTCATGGGCGAGTAACTGATCGTGGGACGATCGGTGTAACGGCCCGACACGCCGGCCGCGGCGAACGTGTCGCCGCGCAGACTCTCCGGCGAGAACTGGCCATCAAGGCTCACCCCGGTCTCCAGGCTGTAACCACTGACCACGGACGCGACTTCCAGAAATGCCGGGGCGTCGGCAAAGCGCGTCTTGATAATGTTCAACAACAATTGCTCCTTCCAGGAATCCGCCACGGCCGTGGCGTAATGCATCCGGTCCCGCTTGACCGTGCCGGGGCCCAGGGAGCGGCAGCCGGAGCCGGCCAGAAGGCCCAGGCCGAGACAGGCGGCGGCCAAACGATTCAACTGCAACGCTGACGACCTCCTCAGTTCCGTCTCACGACCACCGTGGACAGTTGCAGCGATTTCAGCACTCACGGGGATGGTTCCTTTCCTGGATCGGTTCGCAGCGTACTGGGGGACGACCCCTTGTTCTTCTCGCCGGGATCAGTCGCTTCGCCCGCCGGCAGGGATTGCCCGGGTGAGCCCGGCGGTGGATCAACGAGCGACGCACGCATCCGCTGCATTTGTTCCGGTGAAAAATTCGGGAATGGCAGGCGGCCCTCGTTCCGCCATTGGCGCACTTGGGTTTCGGCAACTTCGGTCCGGCCGGGATCCAACCCGTCATCACGGCCGAGATAAAGGGTCTGCGACGGAAAAGCGAAACCGGACCCGCTCTGCCCCACGATGTCCATGACCCGCAGCAAGACGTCTTCCCGGATGCCGAGGAATTCCGCGCGGTCCCGGGTCTTCACGTAGGCGAACACCTCAATGTCCAACGAGCAGGCCCCGAAACCAATGAACCGCGCGCGCGCCGACTCGGGGTGAATGCATGGATGCCCCAAAAGCATTTCACGGATCTTGACAAGTAGATAGCGCAGTTGATCCGGGCTGGTCTCGTAGCGCATGCCGATGACGGACTGGATCAACGTTTGGTCGCGCTGGCCAAAGTTCACGACCGGCATCTTCGAGAGCGCCGCGTTGGGAATCGTCGTCAGTGTGCGGTCCACGCCGCGAAGCCACGTTGAGCGGATGCCGATGGTTTCGACCGTCCCCTCATCAGTACCGCACCGGCAGAGATCGCCAACCCGAATGGACTTGTCCGCAAACAGGCTCAGACCACCAATCAAATTCTCGATGGTCGGCTGCGCGGCCAGAGCGATGGCCAACCCGCCTACCCCCAACCCCGCGATAATCCCGTACACCGGGATCCCCAGGCGGTCGGCGCCCATGGCCAACAATCCCGCCCCGGCGGCCATCCCCAGCAACCGGGTACAGATGCGGATGAGGTGGGCGTCAATGCTCTCGGGTGCGATTCGCGGCGAGGCAATGATCGCTTCGGCGACCACCGGCGCGAAGCGCCACGATATCCATGCGCCCGCCAGGTACATCACCGCCGTCGCCACGAGCTGGATGATGCTGGCAGCGCTGCCGCGCACGTTGAGCTGAACGAGTGCCAGATAGGCGACGGCTGGCACGGCCAGGAGAAAGAACGCCGGCAAGGCCACCTGCGCCAGCGCCCGGAGGAACGGGCGTTCGCTGCTGCCTCGGCGCGACAGGCGATACGCCAGTCGCAGAAACAGCGCGAAGAACCCAAGGATCAACGCCAAAGCAATCCATTTCCAAGTGGCCTGGCCGGCCAGTGGACTTCGGAGCCAGGCCGGCATCGCCTCAACCCAAGCGTAAGGAATCATCCACCCACCGCCGCGGATCACAATCTCGCGGATGTTCTCAAGCGGAATCGGACGAGTATAAGCCCGCCCGTGGACTCGCTCGTAGAATTTGTCCGCTTTGGCAACGGTTTCCGCGCTGAACAGAAACTCACCGCTCTGTGGCCCGCTCGCCGCGTGAACCAGGACGATTTCCGTATTCGGAATCACCCAGCGCGTGGTATTCGTTCCCGCGAGCGGATTGAACTTATCGGTGGTTGGGATTTCGTCAAACGGGGGCAGCTGAATCCTGCTTAAGGTATCGTACAAGGCTAAAGCTGCGACGCGGCCGGTCTTGACGCGAGTTGCCGGCGGCACATGGCTCAAGTCCATACTTGGCAGCAGTTGATCTCCCAGCGTAATCAGCCTGTGGAACTCCGCACGCGAGGGTGACGGCAGGTAATCCCGGGCCAGGAACGCGCCGACGGCGTCAGCGGAATCGAGGAACGTTTTCAATGCGGCTCGCGGGCTCGACCGGTCCGGCGGCTTGAGGGGGTGAGTTAGCTCCTGGCCCAGTACGGTCGAGGCCACGAGCAGCAACACTGCCCCGGCCCCCAGGCGGATGACTGAAGACGGGTTCATTCGTTAATCACGTTTTTCTGTTTGGCGGCTTTGCCTTCGATTCTCCCGGAAGCGGCGACAGGAACAATCGGAGCAGTCCGCATTCGCCCAGATGCCGGCGGACCAAGGTGAGCGCATTGTGGACAAAGAGCGCGCCCGCGAGGCAGATCGTATTGGCCAGGACGTGGGGTGCTTCAGTCTGGCGGGTAATCTCATGGGCAGTGATGATGAACAGGAGGGAACAGAGTTAACAGAGAAAAGCCTGTCTGTGGTTTGCTTCCTGGGCAGTCCCGGCCATGCGGTTCGCAGTCGAAACGCGCATTAATCAGGGACTTCGTTGCTGTGCCCTGTCTGTCATTCGCTTCGCCAGCCAGGAGCGCGCCAACAACAATGTCAGGACAACGTGCAACGCCACGGCGGGCCACAACAGCGGCCCGACCCAATCGCCTCGAATGCCGAGATACAAGAGATACAGCGAGGCAAGGCTGCTGTAGGCCAGCATTCCCAAAAATGCGGGCACCGGCCAGCAGCCAATGCCCAAGGCCACCAACGCGATGCCGGCGATGCGGCACATCACGATGCCGGCGCCCGCGATTTCTGCGCCGAACAAGAGGCGGACGACGATCGGTGGGTAGACCAGTAGAATGACGCCCGTGGCTGCTTCGCCGATGGCGGCAATTGCAAGCAGCATCGTTTTCATTCAACTCGTTTAACCGGCGGAATCGTGTAGGAGCCAGCCTTCACCACCACGTTGTTCTCGGTCTTCCCGTCGAGTATTTCCTGCTTCGGTTGATAGACGCGGATGGTCAGGTTGAACGGGCCGCTGGGCGGGCACGGCAGCCAGTTCGATTCCTTGTCGGCGCCCGGCGACTGGGCCTGGATGAACACGTCCAGCGAGCCATCCGCATTGTACTTGAGAGGCATCGAGGAAAGAATTCCGTAACGATTGAGGGAGTTGCGCACGTAGAAGTTTTCCCGATACGGCGAAATGGACCAAACCCCGCTGTGCGAGGGCAGCATGTTGTCCTTCTCGAAGTGCATGACGTATTTCCTGGCCCCGTCCAGCGGCTTGCCGTCACCGTCCACGAAAGCGGTCGGATAAATCGCGTCCTCTTTCGACAGCGCGCCCAGACCTACATAGGCTATGAAAGCCCGGTTGTTATAGTCGGTCTCGTATCTCCCCAGATTGAGCGCGAGCAGCCAGCCGTTAACAGTTTTCATGTCATACTGAGCCGTGCCCAGCAGATTGAAAATTTTCCTCGCCGCCTTGTCCATCCCCTTGGCGACGGCCGGATCCACCTTGCTGGCGTTGAAGTCCTCGCCCGGCTTAATGCCGAGGCGCTTGAGTTTCTTGAGCATGGCGCCGTCAGCGGCATAGGGCGGGTTGTCTTTCAGCGCCGTGGCGAGCCGCTGGAAAAATGTCACCCCATCCATCAGGCGCACCTGGTCGAAGGGCGTCATCGTGGTGTCCGCCATGAGATTGACGGGCACATTGTCCGGCGGCGTGTAGGGCTTGCCCCAGGCGCTGAGCGGCGTGGCCTTCAACTGGTCTTGCAGCGCGTGAAGGTCCGGGAAGTCTTTGGGACTGCCGGCGGACATCTGCACCAGCACCCAGGCGTATCGGGTGGAACAGCGAAATGTTTCTTTGACATCCGGCGGCGGAGTGCCCTTCCAATTGGGTCCCACGATCATGAAATTGCCGGCCTTCGTGCCCGTGGTGCGGCTGCCCACCGACATAAAGTTGTCCGTCCACATATTCATCGCCTGCATCACGTAGTAGCGCCCGCCGGTGTCCGGGACTGAGAGCACGAACGGCTCGCGGTCGAGGTCGAGATAGACATGGGACCACAGCGAGTTCACGCTGATGCGGACCACGTCCTTAAAATCCGGATCCACGTATGTCCGAATCCGGCCAAACTGGTTCATCGGGGACTTGTATTCACCGGAACGATTGGTCGCGGTTACGACGTCCTTCGTCACATCCATCATGACGAGGGGGAACCCATACGCATACCCGTACATCCCGTTGATGTAGGCTTTGGTTTGCTTCACCGTACCGCAACCCGTGAACATGGTTATGGCGATGACCGAAGCCAGCGCCCCGCCAAAGAGTGCCCTTCCGGAGACTTTCATAATCTGTGTCTGTTAGGATTGTTGGTTGAAACGGTGCGGACTACTTGTCTGGCGTGTACCAGATGGGCGACGTGTAGGCGCGCTCGGTCGTGGTCATCGGAACTTCCTTCGGCATCTTCACTCCGAAACGTTTTGCGTCGTAGGCCGTCCAGCGCGGCGTCGGAATCTCGATCACGCGGCCGTAGTAGAAGGCGCGTTGCTTCGCGTCGAAGTCCGAGTCTTTCCACACCGCGATCAACTCCGGCGCGCCGATGGTGTTGCTCCACGTGGCGTCCTCCACATCCACCGTGCTGCCGACCGCCGCCTTGCACCGGCCATCGGCGCCAATCTGCCGACCGCCCGAGACGGCGACGTCGTAAATGCGTTCGTGCAGCTCGCCTTTTGCATCCAGCCAGCCCTTGACGATCTGATAGCGGTCGAGGTTCGCGCCGATGGGATCGCGCAGCGCAGCTACGAGGAACGTGGGCGCCTTGCCGTCGGGAGCCGCCGCGAGATCGCCGCCCATGGGCACGCCTTTGCTGTAGCCGATCATTGCGGGGCTGCGGGACTCCGCGTCCTTCGCTTCGAACTCCCAGCCGCCGAAAAAACGCACCGCCATGCGCGGTCCGGTCGTGGCGTAAGTCTCGCGCCGTTGCATGGCGTCGAAAATGGACTCGCGCGTGTTCTCCTGCGCCCATACCGCGGCGTAGCCGGCGGCTTGCGTCTCCCAGCCCATGATCGTCACGCCCGACTGCGCATTCCTGATGAACGGATGCCCCCAGCGTTGCGGGTTCGGCTCGGCGGTGGCCATCTTGCCAAAGAAACTGTCCTCCTCGACTGCGGAAATGCCGATGTGCGAGTCGGTCGAACCGACGAGGCCAAACTTAAACGGGTTTGCGCCCAGCTCCGCCTCGAGCTTGAGGCCGTTTTTGTAGGCCGAGCGCGCGTGCTCAAATTCTAGCATCTCCTGCTTCTTGCGCTCCGAGCCGTCGAGGTTGGATTTGTCCCAGCGGTTGAAGTCCGCGAACTCGTCGTTGGGCGAGAGGAAGGGATGAGATTCGCTATCACCCTTGGTCTGGGTGACTTCGTAGAGGCGCTCCCACTTGGTACGGGTGAGCGCGTAGTCCTTGTCGAGCTTGCCGCCGGAGACAGGCTCGATGATCGGGAACATGCGGCCATTAGAGAGATTGCCGTTGTGGGAGATGGCCAGCAGGCGGCCGCCGGTTTTCCTTTCGTAGGCGTCCATCCATTTCCAGAGTTCGCGCGGATCGTCGCTGCCGAGCGGCGGGAAGGTGGTGTAGGGCTCGACCTGACTGGCCTTCGAGCTGTCGTCACGGAAAATGACGTTGCGGTGAAGATTGTTGCCCTTGGTATTCGAGGTCCACTCGTAGCCGATGAAGGCCGTGAAGCGCCCCGGCGCATTGGCCTGCTCCGCGGCCTGAATCGTCGCCTGCCACGCGGAGCGGTAGCCGGGACTGCCCGGAAGGTATTGCATCGTCTTCGGCATCCTCCCGGCGCCATAAAGCGGCAGCAGCTCGCTGAAGGCCTCCGAGGCCTTGCCCTGGTGGATCAGTTCAAACCAGCGGCGCGCGGTCGGGTCGGCTATCACCTCGGGCTTCCCGCCGACGAAATCCGGCGCCAGCCCCATGAAGTCCGAGTGGTCCGCCACCACGAGAAAGTCGAGAGGACGCGAGAGGCGCACCCGCTGGCCACTGGAGGAGGTCACCTCTTCACCCCGGGCGAAGCGATACGCTTCCACCGGGCCGAGCCGGCACCCGAACATGCCGGCGTCAAACGACATCGCAGTGTGCAGATGCGTGTCGCCGAAAAGCGGCCGCGCCGGGAAATTGCGGCCCGCGTACGGTGAATACTGCGGCTTGGCTGGAAACGCCCGTGCGGCCGTTTCCTTGTCGAGCGTGCCCGAGTCCGTCTTGAGGTCCTCGGCGGCAAACGTGGTGAGTGAGATCGCCAACAAGGTCGCGATTGTGACGTGTGCTTTGGTCTTCATGGTTGTTGATGAGTGTCGGGGCGTTGGATTCAAGAAAAAGTGGTTTCACCAGATGGCGGCGGTACGTTGAATGACCCAATACATCGCAACGCTGCCAATCGCGTAGGGTGGGAGAAGCGGGGCCCATTCCGGCAACCGCATGCGGCGCAGCAGCGCGATGACGCCAAGCGCTACGAAGACAAAGGCAAGCTGCCCAGCTTCGACGCCGAGATTGAAAAAGAGCAGCGCGAGCGGAATGTCGTTGGCCGGCAGGCCGACCTGGCTCAACGCGCCGGCGAAACCAAACCCGTGCAGCAGGCCGAACGCTCCCGCGACCAGCCAAGGAGCGCGCTCGGTCAATCCACGCTCGCCGCGGCGGCTGCGCAGAATTTCCGACGCCACGAAAACGATACTCAACGCGATAATCGCCTCGACCGGCGCCGACGGCACATGCACCACCCCGAGCGTCGCCAGTCCGAGCGTGATGCTGTGTGCAACCGTAAACGCCGTGATCGTCTTCACGAGCAAGCCGAAGCCGCGCACGATGAGCACCAGCGCGAGCACGAAGAGCAGATGGTCAATGCCAAAGAAGATGTGTTCGCCGCCCAGCACGAAGTAGCCGCCTGCCGCCGGCCCAGCAGTTTCACTGGTGAAGACGAATGACGGCGCATCCGGGCGCAGCATCCGCGACACGACGCGCCCATCCTGTAACGCGACACGCACCAGCACATCCACCATCGTCGCCGAAAGTCCATGCACGGTGACTTCCCAACCCTCAAGTCCGCGCGGCACACGGATGCTCCAGCGTTTGACTTCCGCGCCAAACAATCGCTCCGAGCGCGGGATGGAGATGGTTTGCGCGTCCCTGGGCAGGGATGGGTGAATCGGCAGCACGCCGCGAGTGAGCTGCGCCGCCGTCGGCGCCGGGCAACCGCAGGGCATCGCCTTTGTCGTGCCTGAATCGTCTAACAGCGCTGGCTGTTCGTGCGGTATTTCCTCACCCGCCAGCGGCACGCCACCCGCCGCAGGCACTTTCCAAAGCACAGCGAACTCGCCGGGCGCGCGCTCGGTGAGTTCGAGAAAGGCGGGGCGCACTTCGTGCGCGCTCACACCTGGAACGAATGCGATACACCAAACCAGCATCAACAATGGCAGCCAAGAGGTAGGGACGCCGCGCTGCGGCGTCCGGTCCTTTGCCACTCTCGGGTGACACCGGGCTGAATCCCAACGGGATTCCGGCCCAAAGCCCAGGGTTGCGAGGCACGAGCTACCCTGGGAAACCCGCAGGGAATTGGCGTCAACCCCAACGGGGTTGCATCGTAGGTATCGCGTGCAGGATGCAACCCCGTTGGGGTGAATGGCGCTTAATTAGCATGACGTTTTTGTGCAATGCTCCTGCGGTCGCTGCGAGAGGGTCGGTCTTTTTGCTGATGGCGAGGGTGTGTGAGCTTTTGATATTTGG
>Ga0137465_1000138_pt1 | contig 57148 bp, 51 predicted proteins | sample EasRivERMGT828_2_FD_104906 | JGI IMG/M metagenome (GOLD analysis project Ga0137465, IMG submission 104906) | Soil microbial communities from meander-bound floodplain in the East River, Colorado, USA - East River MetaG ERMGT828_2 | ecosystem: Environmental > Terrestrial > Soil > Floodplain ... | reverse complement strand
TCTACCTGTGGAACACCGTATCGACGGCACACGATATCGACGTTTCCCTTACGCCAAAAGCCATCCGGGCAACATACGATCAATTTCTCACTTCGCACATACAACCCGCATTCAAGCAGTGATATTGGCGATTTCGTGCCTGGCAATAGGACGAGCGCGATAATGTCTGCCGCCTCCATAGCATCAAGCTCCCAATTCACCTGTTCAAAAAATTGCGGCGTTCCGATTGATTGTGTCCAGGTCGGGTCCCACTTCTCCCGGCGTGGATTTAGCAGGTCAGCGTCCGTCTCCTGCAAGGCATCTACGATCAGAGCCTGCCAATCATCGGCTTGCCCCATCTCAATGCTGCCGCCCAAAAAAACTCGCTTTTTCGTCGGGTCGATAGGAAAAGTATCAGGTGGTTTGAATTCGCGCATTCGATCTTAATTTAAAAGGTTAACACTGAAACCACGTCCGTCCGCCCCACGTCCACTCGAAAAATCCGGATGCAAGAACGGCAGAATCTTCGGAACCGCCGCACGGTTCCCTCGGTAGGGAAACTCTGGCGGCAATCCCTGCTTCGGTGCTTAGCTCAAATAATGGAAGGTGGTAATCTTATGCCACCATGCCACATATTAAAGACGGGCTTGAGGGCCTCAAGCCCACTCGTGAGCGGGCACCAGAACTCATCTCCGTTCTTGGAGCAGGAGCGATGAAATTAGTGCCAGGCGGACTTCTGAGTGGGCCTTATCTAAGAACCATCTAAAAAGCCCGGCCAAAGCCGCCTAAAACGGGGGAAAAGGGCCCAAAGGACGAACCGCTGCTAATCGGTTGTAATTTGAATTTGATACGCACGGAACGAAAGCGAGACAAAACGAGCTAAAAGACACGCACGGCGTTTCCTAAACCGGAGGTCGGCAGTTCAACTCTGCCCGGGGCTATTTCCCAATACAATTTAGAGGATGCTTTCGCGTTGGAGGGAAGCGGCAAAGCCGGCCAGGGCTTCCGGATCGAACTGAGTGTCACGGCACCGTACAAGTTCGGCCAATGCCTCATCGCGTGTTCGGGCGTTGCGATACGGTCGATTCGTCGTGAGAGCATCGTAAGAGTCCGCAACCGCAATGATCCGCGAGCCAAGCGGAATTTCTGTTCCGCGCAACCGGCTCGGATACCCGTGGCCGTCGAGCCGTTCGTGATGATGCAGGATGAGCAGCGCCGCTTCCTGAAACCCATCGACGTTGCGGACGGCCATCCAACCCCATTCAGGATGTTTGCGAATCCAGCCGAATTCGTCGTCCGTCAGCTTTCCCGGCTTCAGGAGAATATGATCGGGCACGCCGATCTTCCCGATGTCGTGGAGCGATGCGGCGAACACGATGGTTTCGGTTTGTTCGTCCGGAAGACACATCTCCATCGCAATGCCGCGCACATAGCTTGCAACCCGCTGGCTGTGGCCGCCGGTGTAACGGTCGCGCAGATCGATCAGTGAAACTAGAGAAGTCGCCATCGCGAGCGTCTGTTGCTGGAATCGTTCCTCGAGTTCGGCGATGCGGTACTGGCTTTCGTGGGCAGAAGTTGAAGTGATCGAAGAGTTCATTTTTTTCTCCTTCCAGGATTACTGCGAGCATCGTGCTCGCAGGCCAGAATCAGTTCGGCTCAACTGCTTCGAATACGTCGATGCGGCCGTACCCGAGTTTCCCGGAATAACCCGGGTTGATGGAATCGATGTTGACGGCTGAACTCGAAATCGAGCCCGCAATGCCCGTCGTACGCACCGACCGGATCAGCGCTGCTGCTCCCGCGACCGCGGGTGCACTGAAGGATGTTCCTGAGACGATGCTGTAACCTCAAACGGGTATGCGGAAAAGATGTTCACGCCGGGAGCATCGACGAAAAGCATTACAGAGTTTTGAATCAGCTTGTTTCCCGGAGGTTCAACGCCCCGATCACCGTCAGATTGGGAAGGTCGATCTGCAGACTCAAGTCTCCGTCGGGCACATCCTTGAAATGAAACTCACCAAGATCATCCGTGGCGGTCGATTCGAGCCGCTCACCATTCCGAAGCAAATGAAATCGCGCACTTCGGACAAAATCCTGCCCCTTTCGGGGTAAGAGCTGACCGAGCATCTGCTTGTGATTCTGGTCGCCCCAGATCTTTACGTGGATATCGAATTCCTCGGCGCGCATTACGAGTTGGCGGGCCGCAGAACTGGAAGACCCGCGCACTCCGGCCATCGCAGGCTGCAGAAAACTGTCAAAGACGATAGATGCAAGGACCGCCCTGACGGAAAAACCCTGGTCGACGACTTGCGCCGGAACGATCTGTACCGCGCCGTCCAAATCCATATCCGAAGCGTTCAGCAGATGCGACCGCTTCAGGTCGATTCCGAGTTGGCGCCACTCGCGAATGTCCTGCTTACATTCCGTGCAACGTTCGATATGTTCCTGCCAAAACGTCGACTGGTCCTCGTTTAAACGGCCTTCGATCAAATCGAGAGCGGCTTCAGTGTTTAGATGCATTCCCGGATCTTTCCCTCCAGCCTAAAAGTGCCGGGAGGAGGATCTGAAAATACGTTACATGTCAAAAAAATGAACAAACATTTGGGATTGGAGACCTTTAGGGGTTACCAACTAGCAAGAATGGTGCCCAATGGAACGGGTTCGGGTATTCCTCTCGAATTCCAAGCATGGCAGTTCTGAAAGCCTTTGATTTTGAAGCACCTTGCTGCCATTCGCGGTAGAACCGGGCCATGAGTGCCGTAGTGGACTGGTCATTGACGTTCCACAAACTGACGAGTAAAGACCGGGCGCCGGCGTACAAAAATCCCCGCATCAGGCCCAGAAGGTCATCGGCGCCTGTCACTTCGCTCATTCCAGACTGACAACCGCTCAGTGTTACCAGATTGGTTTCGCACGCGATGGAGAACAGGTCGAACGCGGTGAACCACCCGTCCGTCAGCTTGAAGCTGGAGAACATTGGATTGTCCTGCCGGAATACGGCATGCGTCGCGATATGCAGGAACGAGGTCGTTCTCGATAGGTCGACGAATGCCTGGCGGGTCGCACTCTCGTCCAGAAGCACGTGTGCTTTTGGAAACAGATCGCGAAGCATCCTGATTTCATTGGCGACCAGCGGGGCATTGTCGTCGGCGACGCCGACCAATAGCGGCGAGGCGGTTTCGGAGATGGGTTCCTTTTGCAGACAGTACGTCAGCACCGATGCGCTGGGCGCATACGAAATTTCGAATTCGTCGATCAGGTATTTCCGGCCGTCGTGAAATGCGTGAAAGGGAAGGAAGTGCAACGATCCGTGCGGAACGATCACCAGGTGGGGCGTTGTCAGTTCGCTCGCAAACGGAGCGATAAGGTTGCGGTGTAGTTCCTGAAGGTGCCGCTTCGTCGATTCGAGCATCTGCGAGGCATGCGCGGCGATGTAGTCTCCCCCGAGCATGAATTTTTCGAGTTGAAACCCGAGACGTTCCTGAAGGCTCACTGCGCGGCTTGCAGGGCAAACGCGTCGCATAACTTTGGCTTTGTCCCGTGAAACGATGAAGGCAAGCACTTCGTCGCCCGTCGTGAAGTATTCAACGACCGTCGTTTGTTTTGGAAGCGCGGCCTGGAGCGAATTCAGCGTAGCGATCGACACCTGCTGCAGGGATGCGTATTCCGGATCCGCCGTCGACACGTCGCGCAGCGTACGCGCCAGTTCATGCTCTTTAAGGGCAATGCTGTCCAGATCGGCAGAGGAGGGAATGGGATGGGAATCCGTTTTTGATCGCGCGTAATGCGTGTTCAGTTCCTCACGCAGGCGATTGATCTTGGCGAGAAGTGATTGCTCCACGTGGGCTCTGCCATGCGGCACATACGTCGACAACAGCTCGATGAGGCCCCGCGATCGAGCGCGCTCGCACCATGCATAGGCGGACGACAAGTCGGCAGGTCCTTCCGCGTCGTCCAGCGACAGCCGGACGAGCGCGTCGTAGGCTCGGTGCCTTCCCTTGAAGAACGTGACGCGAAGGTCGTCGTGGTGAAGCCGGGCCTGATGCCGCTCCAGTTCCTGCGCTGCGGCCTCGTAGTGCCCGCGTGCCTCTTGCCGTTTGCGCGTCCGCTCAGCAATCTCCGCGCACAGAAGATGGTAAGGGAAGAGAACGAGCGGCATCCGGACGCCCTCGATTATGCCCGCGATTTCCAGGGAATATCTTTCCGCCCCGACGACATCGTTCAACGACATCGCGACGCGTCCAAGAAGAACCATGCTGAAGATTCTCTTGGAGGGGATCGCCAGCTTCTCAAACACGCTCTTCGCCTGAGTGGCGAGAGCCTGCGCTTCCCAGTATCGATCCAGCGAGAGGTGAACTTCGGCCCGATACAGGTCGAGCAGCCCGATCCAGTACTGGTTGTCTTCCACTTCAAACATCTGTTGCGACGAGCGGAACACCTCAAGCGCTTCCGAGAAGCGTCGCAGTTGAATCAGCGCCACTCCGTAAAAAGCCGTTGCCTTGGCTTGTTCGTATCGAAGGCCGATCCTGGCGAATTGTTCGGCTGCGCGGACGGCGAGTGTTGCGGCGTCGTTCGAAAGGTTAAGCTGAAGGTAGATTTCCGCCTCGTCCAGGTCGCAAAGCGCGGAATGACGCAGACTTCCTGCCTCCTCGAACTTCGGCCGCAAGCGCGCAAACCCGTCGAGTGCCGCGCTGTAACGGCCGCGAAGGTAGTACAGATAAGCGCGGTTGTAGTTCGCCTGAGTCCACAGGTCCATCAGGCCGAGCTCCTGACTCAGCTTGATGGCGCGTTCATACATCTCGTCCGACTTTTCGAATTGATCGATGTCCGCGAGCGCGTTGCCCAGATTGAAACAGGAGTGCGCCATCGCGCGGTCGTCGCCGAGTTTTTCGAACATGTTGTAGGCCCGCAGGTAGTACTCATAGGCCTTCGTGTGGTCGTCGAGACGAAAGTGAATGTTCGCGATGTTGTGATACAGCCGCGCCAGGCCCATCTCATCGCCGTTGTCTCTGAATAGCGTTTCCGCGGTTCGGGCGACCTCGAATGCTTCCTCGTAGCGGTCGGCATTGTGCAACACACCGATGAGCGCCAGGCGAAGACGTGCGGCTTGCTGCCTGTCGCTTGTTTGGTCGAGGCGGGAAATTACGTCCTGATAGAACGGAATCGCCTTTTCGAACTCCTCGTTGGCCGCAAGACTGCGGCCCATCATGTGACGCGCCTCAAGCATCAGATGCTCGTCATGAGTGCGTGACGCGAGGTTCAGTGCCGCCTGCGAAAGCGACAAACCGCGTGCTGCCTCGATGCTTTTGGGCTGTCCTGCGTATCCCAGCGACCGCACAGTCTCCCAGAGGTCTTTGAAAAGGCGGTGAATATCTGCCGGCTTCGCGGAGGCGGCCAGACGCTCCAGGTCCGACTCCGAGCAGTTCAGAAGTTCTTCAGGTGACATGGCATGTCTGGTCAGCCGATGAGCTTGCGGAGCTTTTCCAGGCATCGCGCTCGAGTCGGCCCGACGCTGGCTTCGGGCATGCCCATGGCGTGCGCGATCTCCACATAGCTGGGTTCCCTGGAATCGAAGTAAAGAAGGTCGATCAACTTCCGGCAGCGGTCAGGCAGCTGGGCCAGCGCTCGTTCGATCGTATGTTCGTGTTCGATGTTCCTGAGTTGCGCCGACACGTCGGGCATTTCCTCATCCAGTGGTTCGGAACTCTTTCGGGCGCGGATCAGCGCGTACGTTCGCCGTTTTGTGACGGTGATAAGCCATGCCGGCAATGCCTCGACGTTACGCAATTCAGACAGGTGCTGATACAGCTCAAGCCAGACTTGCTGAAAGACGTCGGAGACATCTTCGCCCGGTGGGCAAAGCTCATATGCAACCGAATAGACCAGGCGTTGATAACGGGTGACGAGTTCCTTCCACGCGGCCTGGTCGCCTTGGACGCACCGTCCGATCAGATCGTTATCAATACCTGTTTGTACCTTCTTCATCGTATTGACCGGTCCGGCTACACCCATTACCACCATGACGCTGCAAGGGAAAGATGCTACACTAAACAGTTTCCAAAGCGTACCGGGGAGGTTGCTAGTGCCGCGCAGCAAAATGACTCGCCATCAGCTCAAAGAGCAAGACGAGATCACCACATCAATACAGACAGTTACCGAAGCTTTAATTGCTAAAAAGAAGGAATTGACGATCGGGCTGGTCGTCATTGTCGTGCTCGTTCTTGGGATCGTCGGCTGGAGATATTTCTCCTCCCGCCGGAACTCGGCTGCTCAGGCGCAACTCTCGCAAGCCATTGCCATTTACAACGACACCATCAACATCAAGACGGACAAGGAACGTTACGAGAAGACGATTGCCGAAGCCCAGAAAACCTACGATCAATATCGATCGTTGCCCGCTGGGAGTATCGCCATGTACTACATCGGCCTGAGCCAGGAAGGGCTTGGCGACTCCCCGAAGGCGATCCAGAGCTTGCAGGAAGTCGCGCAAAACGGCGATCCGACGATCAAGGCTGTGGCGCAGTTTGCCCTGAGTGGAATCTACAAGAAGCAGGGCGACAATCAGAAAGCCATCGATCTCTATAAGCAGATGTATGACAGCGGCGGTTACTCCAGATCGGCGGTTGCATACGAGCTTGCGAAGGCATATGAAGCCAACAACCAGCTCGACCAGGCCAAGGAGTTCTATCAAAAGGTCGTGACGGAGTATCCCGATTCGCCGTTTCGGCCCGGCGCCGATGAAGCACTGAAGCGCCTCGGTGTGACGCCGACTCCGCCAAAACCCTCTTAAGCAACAATGAGCGCGTATTTCATCGATCTGAAGGACCTGGGTCACGAGAAGCTTTCCTTCCGGGCGCAGTTCGAGCCGGGTGTCGTGGATTTCACGAGCGACAACATCCGTCAGGTTGCACCTCTCAATTGGTCCGTGTCGGCAGAGCGCGTCGGCTCAGAGATCCGGATCGCAGGCAATCTGGACACATCTCTGGAACTGACATGTTCGCGTTGCCTTGAACCGGCGCGAATTCAGGTGAATAAGCCGTTCGATCTGTTTTTCCGGGAGCGCGACGCAGCCCTGTTCGACGAAGACGAGGAAGTCGAACTGGACGAGGACGACATGCGGACGGCGTTCTTCACAGGAACGAAGTTCCCAATCGGAGATATCCTGCGCGAGCAGATTTTGCTGGCCCTTCCGATGAAGGCGCTGTGCACGGTAGACTGCAAAGGTTTGTGTCCCACGTGCGGGACGAATTTGAATTCCGGTAGCTGCAGCTGTCCCAAAGAGGACTTCGCCCCTCACATGGACACCTTGTTGGAGATCAAGCAGCGCCTGGAAAAACGGAGCTCATAAAATGCCAAATCCCAAACGACGACATTCCAAAGCGCGACGCGATCGCCGGCGCGCACACGATCATTTGACGGCGCGCTCTTTTTCGGAGTGTCCGAACTGCCATGAGTTACGGATGCCGCATCGCGCCTGCCCTCATTGCGGCCATTACGGTTTCGGAAACAAGGACCGGGAAGTTCTGGAAACTGCCGAGGAATAACTCCTCATGTCCGTGTACAAAATCGCAGTCGATGCGATGGGCGGAGATCATGCGCCCGCTGTTGAAATCGAGGGCGCTGTTCAGGCAGCCGCGCAATACGGTATTCCGATTGTTCTGGTCGGCCAGGAAGAGCGAATCCAAACGTTATTGGCCAAACACGATACGACAGGCCTCTCGATCGAAGTTGTTCACGCCAGCGAAGTCATTACGATGGACGAATCCGCAGCCACTGCCGCGCGCAAAAAGAAGGATTCGTCGATTCGAGTCGCCGCGCGGCTGATGCGCGATGGCGACATCGCGGGAGTTGTCAGCGCGGGCAACACGGGCGCCGTCATGGCGACCGTCAAGATGGTCATGGGAACGCTGCCCGTCGTCGACCGGCCGGCCCTGTCCACTGTTCTGCCGACCCAGAAAGGCAAGCCGGCGATTCTGCTCGACGTCGGCGCCAACGTCGACTGCAAGCCGCATCACCTCGAACAGTTCGCGGTCATGGGCGACATCTACTCACGCGCGATCTTCGGCATCCGGCGTCCTCGCGTCGGCTTGTTGTCCATCGGTGAGGAAGACACGAAGGGAAACGAACTCACGAAGGAAGCGTTCAAATCTCTGAAGCTGGCCCCGATCAATTTCATCGGCAACTGCGAAGGCCGCGACATTTTCAAGGGTGAGATCGACGTTATCGTCTGCGATGGTTTCACCGGCAACGTCGCGTTGAAGCTGAGCGAAGGCCTCATCGAAACGTTCGCCACCATGCTCCGGCAGGAACTGGAGAAAACGATTGCCGCGAAAGTCGGCTACATTCTCGCCGAGAAGGCATTCCGCGCGTTTCGACGGCGGCTCGATTATTCCGAATATGGCGGCGCGCCGTTGCTTGGTATCAAGGGAATTACGATCGTTTGCCATGGCCGGTCGAATGCGAATGCCATCAAGAACGCGATCCGGGTCGCTCACGATTGCTGCAAACACAAAGTGAATCACGTCATCGAAACCGAGTTCACGAAACTCGGCATCACGAAAACGGCAGGAGTGACTCAATAGTCCCATCCTTCCTTCTATGAAAACTGCATTTGTATTTCCGGGCCAGGGTGCGCAATACGCGGGGATGGGCCGCGAGATCTCAGACATGTTCCCATCCGCCCGCGCCACATTTGATGAAGCCGACAGCGCCCTCGATTTCCGAATCTCGCGAATGTGCTTCGAAGGACCGGAAGAAGATCTCAAGCTCACCGAAAACACGCAACCCGCGATCCTGACAACTTCGAGCGCATTGTTTCGCGTGCTCGAGGAAAGAGGTATGCGCCCGGACTTCGTCGCCGGGCACAGCCTCGGTGAGTATTCTGCTCTTGTTGCCGCAGGCGCGTTGAAACTCGGTGAAGCCGCAGCATTGGTGCGTCGGCGCGGCCGATACATGCAGGAAGCGGTTCCGGTTGGCGTCGGTGCGATGGCGGCGCTTCTTGGCCTCGATTTGCCGGCAGTCCAATCGGTGTGCGAACGAGCCGCCGAAGGCCAGATCGTGTCCCCGGCGAATCTCAATTCGCTCGGACAAATCGTCATCGCAGGAAACCACGAAGCCGTGGAACGCGCGCTGACGCTCGCCAAAGAAGCCGGCGCCAAACGCGCAATTCTTCTTCAGGTGAGCGCGCCATTTCATTGCGCTTTGATGATGCCGGCAGAAGAGCGGCTCGCTGTCGATCTCGATGCCTGCGCATTCGCAGATTTGCGTTTCCCTTTGATCACCAACGTCGACGCTCAGCCGATCCGCACAGGATCGGAAGCGCGCAGCGCATTGAAGCGTCAGGTATCGCGTCCTGTGAGATGGGAAGAGACGATCCGGCGATTGCTCGATGAAGGTGTGCGGGCTTTTATCGAGGTCGGACCGGGCAAAGTGCTGCTTGGTTTGATTAGGTCGATCGATAAGTCGGTTACAATGCTGAACGCCGAAGACGAAAAATCGGTGGAAAATGCTTTAAGCGGGCTCCTATAATTGCGGGCTTTCGAAACGGGCACGGAACGTAAACAGGAGGGTTCGATAATGGCTTCCTCAGTAGAAGATAAGGTCAAACAAATCATCGTTGAGCAACTCGGTGTCGACGAATCAGAAGTGACGCCGACAGCTTCATTCATTGACGATCTCGGCGCGGATTCGCTGGACACCGTAGAGCTGGTCATGGCGCTGGAAGAAGGATTCGGACTGGAGATCCCAGACGAAGAGGCGGAGAAAATCGCCACCGTCAAGGACGCCATCAAATACATCGAGGATCATCTTCCCAAATCGTAGTCGAGGGGATTAATTTGCAGAAAAAGAGAGTCGTTGTTACCGGCGTGGGATTGGTAACCGCGCTGGGCACGGGGACCGAAGAGACATGGAAAGGCCTCTGCGAGGGCCGCAGTGGCGTCTCTACAATTTCCCGATTCGACACCACCCAGTTTTCCACGAGGATTGCCGCAGAAGTTAAAAACTTCGATCCGCTCCGCTGGTTCGAGAAAAAAGACGTCAAGAAGATGGATTTGTTCATTCACTATGCCGTGGCAGCCGCGGATGGTGCGATGAGCCAGGCGGGTCTTACCATCACGCCTGAATTGTCGGAACGCGCGGGTGTGTTCATTGGTTCCGGCATCGGCGGGTTTACGATCATCGAACGCGAGCATCAGGCTTTTCTCGAGGGTGGGCCTCGCAAGATCTCACCGTTCTTTATTCCATCGAGCATCATCAATCTGGCGGCCGGACAGGTGTCCATCCGTTTCGGAGCGCGCGGGCCCAACTCCGCTCCGTGCACGGCGTGCTCGTCCGGCGCTCACGCAGTCGGTGATGCGTTTCGAGTAATAGCGCGTGGAGACGCGGACGTTATGATCTGCGGCGGCTCGGAAGCCGCCGTCACTCCGATGGGTGTAGGCGGATTTGCCGCGATGCGTGCGCTGTCGACTCGCAATGAAGAGCCGCAACGCGCCTCGCGTCCTTTTGATAAGGACCGCGATGGGTTCGTCGTCGGCGAGGGCGCGGGGGTTCTCGTTCTGGAAAGCCTTGATTTCGCGCAAAAACGCGGAGCGCAGATCATCGCGGAGTTGGTGGGATATGGCATGAGCGGCGACGCGTTCCACATTACGCTTCCACCGGACGACGGCAATGGCGCCCATCGCGTGATGCTGAACGCGATCATGGATGCGGGCGTCCAGCCGGAGGAAATCGGATACATCAATGCGCACGGTACGTCGACGCCGCCAAACGACCGCATCGAAACGATCGCGGTGAAACGGCTTTTCGGCGATCACGCACGCAAGCTCGCGATCAGCTCGACCAAATCGATGATCGGACATCTTCTCGGCGCCGCGGGAGCAGTTGAAGCCGGGATCACGTCGCTTGTTGTTCAGCGCGGAATCCTGCCGCCGACGATCAACTACGAAACACCTGATCCCGACTGCGATCTCGACTACGTGCCGAACAAGGCGCGCAAGGCAGATGTCCGGTATGCCCTGTCGAACTCGTTCGGGTTTGGCGGCACGAACGCATCCCTTCTCTTCAAAAAATACGAAGCCTAACTGTGGGGTGTCACGCGCTACTCTTAAGACATGGCGCAACGCGACACTCTCGAGGTTGACGTCCTCATTGTCGGTGGCGGACCCGCCGGGCTCGCTGCTGCATACCAACTCCGCAAGCGAAACAAAGATCTCTCGATTGCTGTCCTTGAAAAAGGGAAGGAGATCGGCGCCCACATCATCTCCGGTGCCGTGATGGATCCACGCGGCATCAGTGAACTGATGCCGGATTGGAAGGAGAAGGGCGCACCCGTCGAGAAAACAGTCGACGAAGATCACGTGCTGTTTCTCACGAAGACGCGGAAGTTTGGCCTGCCTGTTGTTCCGCCGCCGCTTCAGAATCACGGCAACTACATCATCTCGCTGAACAAGTTCACGCGATGGTTTGGCCAGCAGGTCGAAGCCGGCGGTGTGGACATCTTCGCCGGGTTTGCAGGCGCGGAGTTGCTCATCGAAGCCGGCGCCGTTGTTGGTGTGCGTACGGGCGACAAAGGCATCGACAAAACCGGACAACCGAAAGGGAACTTCGAGCCCGGCATTGATATCCGGGCGAAGATCACGATTCTCGCGGAAGGCTCCAGAGGGTCCCTTACCAAACATCTCGTCCGACAATTCAATCTCGACAGGGACCGCAATCCGCAGGTCTACGCTGCCGGCGTGAAGGAAGTCTGGGATGTGCCGAAAGAAAAGAACACCGGCGGCCGCGTCATACATACGATGGGTTGGCCGTTACGTAACGAAGAGTTCGGCGGCGGCTTCATCTACAACATGTCGGATGGCCGCGTGTCGATCGGCCTCGTTGTCGGCCTTGACTACCTCGACCCGCGCCTCGATCCGCACCAGCGTTTTCAGGAATTCAAAACGCATCCATACATCAAGAGCATTCTTGAAGGTGGTTCGCTGTACTCGTACGGCGCGAAGACCATCCCGGAAGGCGGATATTGGGCGATGCCGCAGTACTACTTCAATGGCGGGCTGATCATCGGGGACGCAGCGGGTTTCCTCAATTCGATGCGGCTGAAGGGAATTCATCTCGCTTTCAAGACCGGCATGCTGGCCGCCGACGCGGCGCATGAAGCGTTGGAGGCGAATGATTTTTCAGCAGGCAAGCTCCGCCGGTTTCATGAACTAGTTGAAGGGAGCTGGGTCAAGGACGAGCTGTGGAAGGTCCGGAATTTCCATCAGGCATTCGAGCACGGATTTTTCGTCGGCATGATGCACACCGGTCTTCAACTGGTAACTGGCGGCCGGGGTTTGCGGAATCGATACACCAACAGGCCAGGTCACACACGGATGCTCCGGCTGAAGGAGTACTACGATGGCAATGTGCCGCCGCCGACCATTCCTGCTCCGCCGTACGATCGCAAACTGACGTTCGACAAGCTCACGGATGTGTACAACTCCGGCACGGCGCATGATGAGGATCAGCCTTGCCACCTCCACATCCTGCAGCCGAACATCTGCCACCCGCGATGCACGAACGAATACGGGAATCCCTGCCAGTCCTTCTGTCCCGCTGCGGTCTATGAAATGGTCGAAAACGGAAAGGACCGGCGGCTGCAAATCAACTTCTCCAACTGCGTCCATTGCAAGACCTGCGACATCATGGATCCGTACGAGGTGATCAACTGGGTGACACCTCAGGGTGGGGATGGACCGGGCTACGAATTGCTCTGACGGGACTCAATTGACGAGCGAGCTGTATGCGGCGCGGGCGGCGAAAACCAGCATCACGTATTTCTTCGTTTCGACAAAACCGATATCGGACACGAACAGCTCCGGATCCTGGGATTTTGCAATCCATCGCTGAACGTTATCCGGGCCCCCGTTGTAGGCTGCCAGCGCCATCTCCGGCGTTTTCAGGTTCCGCATCAAAGAGGACCAGTACGCCGCGCCAAGCTGGATGCTCACCGCCGGCTCGTAGAGCCTCTCAACGGAAACCAGCGGCATTCCGATCGATGTCGCAACAGCCTGGGCGGTTTCCGGAATGAACTGCATCAGGCCGCGCGCGCTGGCGCCTGAGCGAACCTCCGGGTCGTACTTGCTTTCCTGCCAGATGATCGCGTGGAGCCACAAAGGATCGACTGAATGGGTGGCGGCTGCTCCGCAAATCAGGTCTCGATAGCCGGCAGGATAGACCAGCGGCAGCGTCGATGCGGTCTTCGGCAAGCGGTCCGCCAACGAGATTGACCGGTTATATACGCCTCCCATGTAGGCCACCTGCGCGGCCGCGCGGCGCGCGAGACGAGTCTCGGAACGATTCAGCCAGAACGCCGCTTCGTCCCAGAGGCGCAGAAACATCAGCTCGGATACCGCGTCGGCGGCGGGATCGATTTCGTTGCGCAGCGGATGCATGAGACTGGTGAGACCACTCTCGATGGTTTTCAGAACGGTATTCTCTCCGGCAACACATGCTGCGGCTGCGGAGTTCGGAACAGTCGCGCTCCTGCCGAGCTTCTCGGCGGATCGCTGGCCGTAGTACGAAAACGGGTCACGCGCGAGTTTTTGCCAAATGGCGTTGGCGGCCGTCTTTCTGCCAAGCTTCGACTGCGACAGGGCCTGGAAGTACTGGACTTCTTCGGCCGTTGCGGCGCCGGGCGCGGACCGCAGCTTCGTTCGCCCGAGTTGCTGAAAGATAGCGAGCGCCTGTGCGTATCGTTTCTCCGTGTAAAGGATTTTGGCCTTTGTGAAGAGCATGACCTGGCGTGTCGCCGCTGATAGCCGTGTCACGAGAGCCCGGTCGAGAATCGTAAGCGCCTTCTGGTTTTCGCCGAGAGCGCGATATACATCCACCAGATTCCGTGTCGCTGCTTCCTTCATTCCTTTGGAGCCGTATTTCTGGATGTACTGATTGTAGGTTTTCTCGGAATTCCGATAATCGGCCAGTCGCCAGTAGCAGGACGCGATCTGGTACTCGGCGTCTTTCTCCCAATCGGTTCCGGCGAAATCCGTCGCGATGTTGCGATATGCGTCGATCGCGAGCTGATATTTCTCCTGCTGGAAGTAAATGCGGGCGATTCGAAATCGTGCGTCCGCTGTGTATACGGTGTCGACTGATGCCTGCCGGTACAAAGGCAACGATGCGTCGAACTGACGATGGATCGCGAACACTTCCGCCACTTGCATCAGATCGCCCGGAGTTTTGGCAGACTGGACGACCAGTTGAGCGGAACGCAACGCGTAATCGTCATCTTTCGTTTCGCGGATCAAACTCCACATAGTCGTCGTGTCATTCTGTAACCGCGCCCGCTCGAATCGCGCTTCCCGCCCCGAGAGGTCTTGATACAGCTTCAGGCCCGCGCTTTCACCAGATTCGCGCGCGACCTGTAATTTCAGTTCCAGCGGAAAGGTTCGCGGTAGCAGCGCGAACAGTTCCAGGGTCGCGGCGTCGTCGCGCAACTGAGTAGACGCGCGCGCGGCGCGCCACGTCGCGAGAGGGTAGATGGGGTTGTTGTCGGCGATCTTCCGGTACTCCTCACGAGCGCGCCGCCAGTCGTTCTGGTTTTCGGCAACGCGTCCGCGGAGGTAATGGAAATTGTTGGCTGCGAAAATTGCCGGCTCTTCAGCGTAGGCCTGATCAAGGGCGACTGCGGCTGCGACCCACTGTTTGTTTTGAATTTCGGCAAAAGCGCGGTCGATCGATGGCTGAAACGGAGTCGCTGCCAAAACGAAAAGCAGGGTCAGAAATGACATTGGTCCCAGTGTATGATGAAAAACCTATGACTGCTACCTTCATTAACGGCACGAAAATCGCCGAAGATCTCAAAAAAGAAGTTGCCGCTGATGTTCAAACGCTGAAGGGACGCGGGATTCAGCCCGGTCTCGCTGTCGTCCTTGTTGGTGACGACGCAGCCTCCTCGGCGTACGTCAACATGAAGGCCAGGACATGCGAACAACTCGGTATCCGCAGCCTTAAACTCACTTTCCCCAGCGCGATTACCACGGAACAACTGCTCGCTGAAGTCCGGAAGTTGAATGAAGACCCTGGCGTCGACGGAATCCTCGTTCAGCTGCCTCTTCCCAAACACGTCAACAAGCATGCGATCCTCGAGGGAGTCGACCCAAAGAAAGATGTCGATGGGTTTCACTCCGCCAACGTCGGATCCCTGGTTCTCGGTCATGAAACGCTCGTCGCGTGCACGCCTTCCGGGGTCATGGAACTGCTCCGCCGGTCGAATGTGAAGCTCGAAGGTGCCAACGCGGTCGTTCTCGGCCGCAGCGACGACGTTGGAAAGCCGCAGGCGCTATTGCTTATGCACGCAAATGCGACCGTCACCATCTGCCATTCCCGGACGCGTAATCTCCCCGAGATCACAAAGCAGGCCGACATCATCGTCGCCGCCATCGGCAAGGCTGCGATGGTGAAGCGCGACTGGGTGAAGCCGGGAGCGGTTGTCATCGACGTCGGAACAAATAAGGTTTCCGAGGCGGCCGAGATCGAACGGCTATTCGGAAACGATGAAGCGCGTCGAAAGGACTTTGAGAAACGGGGCTACGTCTGGGTCGGCGATGTGGACGAACGCGCCGTTAAGGAAATTGCATCGATGCTCACGCCCGTCCCCGGTGGCGTCGGTCCGATGACGATCGCCGTTCTCATGCAGAACACCATCAAGGCTGCGCGGATGCGTCGAGGCCTCTGATGCTGCGAGTCGGCCTGACCGGCGGCATCGCGACAGGCAAAACCACTGTCGGTGAAATGTTCGTCGAGCTTGGCTGCCACTTGATTGACTCCGATCAAATCGCACACCGGCTCTTTGAGCCCGGTCAGGCTGTCAACGCTGCCGTCGTGAAGGAATTCGGCGATGGAATCGTCGCTGCCGATGGTTCCATCGACCGCCGGATCCTCGGTGACATCGTCTTCAAGGATGCTCAGGCGCGCGCGCGTCTTAACAGCCTGGTTCACCCGGCTATCATCGAACGCCAGCAGGAATGGCTGAAGCAGGTCGAAGCGCAGGACCCGAAGGGCATTGCGATCGTCGCCGCCGCGCTGATGATCGAAGTAGGAACCTACAAGAACTACGACAAGATCATCGTCGTGACCTGCTCTCAGGAAATTCAAAAGGAGCGTCTTCGCGCACGCTCTCCGCTATCGGAAGACCAGATCGAGGCCCGCATTCGCTCGCAGATGCCGATGGAGGAAAAGGTCAGGTACGCAGATTTCGTGATCGACAACTCCGGGCCGATCGCAGCGACACGCCACCAGGTTGCGGAGGTCTTCAACTCCCTCTCCCTCCGGGAGAGGGATGGCGCGTAGCGCCAGGGTGAGGGCAGGTGCTGACCTCTAAGAGAAACAGAACAAGCGGTTGTAGTGCAGGACCACGATCTAAGGAATGGCGGAACGTACCGGTTACAACTTCAAGTTGAACGGCGCACTTCCATTCCGGCGCAGGAGTACTCTCCTGCGCGTTCGCGATGCCTGACAGCAGAATCGTGAATATGAAGTACAACACGACGCACGATGATTTCAGGTCATGGACCGGTATTACTGAGCGTATTAAGTCCTTGATTACAGTGGCTGTAGATTTCGTCATTGTTAGCCCTTTGGTTTGCGTCCCCATTCCGGCTTCATAGGCAATTTTCCTCGAACGACTTCCTTCGCCGTATCGTGCATGAAGGTTTTTCTAATCGCAATGTTTTGGAGGCACGCCTGCGTTAGGCCGCTTTTTTGAGAGTCTTACGCGGACATGGGAGGATTTGGAACCCACGAGTTGACTCGCCATATCCATCCGCGCAACGAGTTGTTCGGTTTCTCAACAGAAACAGAACAAGCGGTTGCGCGGCCGGAATTAATGGTCGGTGTTACGCGCAGGATCCGTTGTAATGAAGACGCGTATTGCCGCTGTCTCGAAGTCTACCTTCACCACCGTTTTCGGATTCTCGTCTCGCGTGTCGCCCGAAAAGCCGTAATAGAACTCTACGCTCAGCTCACTTGCGTGATCCGTCGGCTGGAACTTCCATTCTCTAATGGACGCTTTCGCCCACTGACTTAGTAGCGGATGCGCTGGCTCTTTATCGGAATTGCCGACGACTGATCCGTCCTTTTCGACGCGAACACTCAATGTAACCTTTCCAGCGATTCTCGCTTGTCGCGCCAAGGGGGGGTAAGACGGAGAAACGAAATGTGCAATTTGCGTTTGCCCAAAACCAGCCGCTGCCATGCCAATCATCCACACGACAGCGACGCAGCTTCGTAGACTCGTGTAATAGGACAGCGATAGGTTCATTTGCACTTCTGCTGCAACTTAGCGTTCCAAGCGCTCGATACTGCCTTCGCGCCCGGAAAAATGCAATAACAACGGTGACAATGAACGCGTTTCGCCGCGCTACGCCTGGGCATAAGCATTGTGATCTCGACTGATTGCCGTTCCAGGTTAATTCCAGACTCCCGGGATTTGTCTCGAGCATTGCGGGCAGGTGCCGTCCGCAGTAACGCGCGCTTGCTGGATGCGGTATCCCGAGCGTTCGACAAGCACTGTCTTGCAGCCAGGGCAGTAGGTGTTCTCCCAATTCCCGACGCGAGATGGCAGATTTCCGGCATAGACGAAATTCAATCCTTCGGCCTTACCGATTTCCGCCGCGCGAAGAAGAGTGGCGGCAGGCGTGTTATCGGGGTCTGTCATTTTGTAATCCTGATGGAATGCAGTTACATGCCACGGGATATCCGGCGAGATGCCGGCCAGGAACCTTGCAATGTCGCGCAGTTCTTCGTTGCTGTCGTTGAATCCGGGAATAACGAGCGTGACGATTTCCAGCCAGAAGCCCATTGCATATAGCCGCTCAATCGTGTCGAGGACATTTTTCAGGACACCACCGAGCTTTCGGTAGTTCCGATCCTGGAAACTTTTGAGATCAACTTTGTAAAGATCGACCCAGGGCTTGATGTACTCGAGAACTTCGGGCGTCCCGTTGCCGTTGGATACGTATGACGTCCTGAGCCCGGCCTTTCGCGCAATCTTGAAAATCTCCACTGCCCATTCGCTCGTGATCAGCGGCTCGTTGTACGTACTCGTGACGATCTTCGCCCCTTGCGAAACCGACAGCGCAATGAACTGTTCCGGCGACAGGCGATGGGGCGGCGAGATCGCATGCGGATCGCGCAGCGCCTGCGACGTGACCCAGTTCTGACAGTACCCGCAATGGAAGTCGCATCCGAGCATTCCGAAACTCATTGCGAGCGCGCCGGGGAGAGCATGAAAGAAGGGCTTCTTTTCGACAGGATCGAGTTGAAGGGCGCCGACGTAGCCATGCGGGACCAGAAGCTTTCCGCCGCGGTTGTATCGAACGCGGCAGATACCGTCGAGACCGTCGAAGATGACGCATCGGTGACCGCACGCGAAGCAGCGCAGCTTGCCATTCTCGAGGCGTTCGTAGAGTTCGCCTTCCGTCGTAAACGTTTCCAGCACGGTCTTGAGCGTTGCTGTTTCGGTGTTCATAGAATCTGTTTGCCGAACGCGGAAAGAATCAGTTCCATGCCGAAATGCGCTGTCTTGTTGTGCACGTCGAGGATGGGATTGATTTCGGTGATCTCGAATGAAACCATTTTCTTCGTATCGGCGATCATTTCCATCGCCAGATGCGCTTCGCGATAATTGGCGCCGCCGCGGACTGGAGTAGCAACTCCAGGAGACTCAATTGGATCGAGGAAGTCCGCATCAAGGGTCACGGCAAACCCTGCCGTATCACGTGTCACTATCGAAATCGCTTCATCCATAACGGACCCGATCCCGCGGCGGTCGATCTCTTTCATTGTGAATACGCGAATCCCGGATTTCTTGACGAGCTCGCGTTCGCCCGGATCGACCTCCCGGATTCCGATCTGCACCGCATGCTCCGGGCGGATTTTCGGTGAGAAGCCGAGAATGTGCGTGAGTTCGATCGGTCCGTATCCCATGATCGCGGCCATCGGCATCCCGTGGACGTTTCCGCTGGGAGAGATCTCCGGTGTGTTGAAATCCGCATGAGCATCGAACCAGAGCAGGCCGATTTTCTTATCTTCCCGTCGGAAACTTTCTGCGACGCCCGAAACGGTGCCCGCCGCGATCGAATGATCTCCTCCAAGCACCAGCGGTGTGCGTCCCTGCTGCAGGATTTCGAGGACGAGATTGGCGAGGTGGGCGCAGGCGTCGGCTATTTCTTTCAGATATTTTGCTCGTGGATCTCCGAAGTGGCGTGTCTCAGGAATGATTACATCGAGGTCGCCGAGGTCTTCAACATCGCAACCCAGACCCTGAAGTCTTTCGTTCAGGTCCGCGTACCGCAGCGCCGATGGCCCCATGTCGACGCCTCGCCGGTCGGCACCGAGATCCATCGGCACACCAACAATTGAGATTTTTTGCATATATTCCTATTGTAGCCTGATGGTGACGGAAGGACTTTATGGACTATAAAGCGCGAACGAAGGTAGCTCGGATCCTTATTGATGAGGCTGTTCCTGTTGGTTCAAACGTGATCGTCCTGGGATGGGTCAGAACGGTCCGAAGTTCAAAGGAAATCGCTTTCGTTGAAATCAACGACGGTTCCTGCATGAAAAACATCCAGGGGGTGATCCAGAATCCCGCCGCATTTCCGGTGCTCGAACAGATTCTCACCGGTGCTTCGGTCCGCCTGGAGGGATCGCTGGTGCCGTCCGGCGGAAAGGGGCAGAAGTACGAAATCTCCGTTTCCCGCCTCGACCTCGTCGGCCCGGCCGACGCGACATACGCGTTGCAAAAGAAACGTCATACGATGGAGTTTCTTCGCGAGATCGCGCATCTCCGGCCGAGGACGAACACGTTCGGAGCCGTCAACCGCATCCGCTCGAAAATAGCCTATGCCGTCCACTCCTACTTTCAGGAGCGCGGCTTTTATTACATCCACACGCCGATCATTTCTTCGTCGGATTGCGAAGGAGCGGGAAACCTGTTCCGCGTCTCGAGCTTCGATTTCAAAAACATTCCGAAGAAGGAAGGGCACATCGATTGGGATTCCGACTTCTTTGCGACGGAATCGTTTCTGACGGTGTCCGGTCAGCTCGAAGGCGAACTGGTCGCTACAGCGATGGGAGATATCTACACATTCGGTCCGACGTTCAGAGCCGAGAACTCCAACACAAGCCGCCATGCCGCGGAGTTCTGGATGATCGAGCCGGAGATGGCATGGGCCGAGCTCGTCGACAACATGGACCTCGCCGAGGACTTCTTGAAGTTCCTGTTCCGCTATGCGCTCGAGAAATGTACCGACGAGATGGACTTCTTCGGACAGTGGATCGACAAGGAGGTGCGTTCGACACTGGAGAGTGTCGTCACCGCGGAGTTCGAACGGCTGCCTTATACCGAAGCCATCGGCATTCTGGAGAAGTCGGGTGAGAGCTTTCAATATCCCGTGAGCTGGGGCCTCGATCTCCAGTCTGAACATGAACGCTTTCTCACTGAGAAAGTTTTCAAAAAGCCGGTAATCCTTTACGACTACCCGGCGAAGATCAAAGCCTTCTACATGCGAATGAACGAGGACGGCAAAACCGTCCGCGCGATGGACGTGCTCATGCCGAAAGTCGGCGAAATCATCGGGGGAAGTCAGCGTGAGGAGCGATACGACGTCCTTCTGTCACGGATGCGCGAGCTGGGAATTAATGACGAGAGTTATCAGTGGTATCTCGACATCCGCAGATACGGAACGGTTCCGCACGCGGGCTTTGGTCTGGGGTTTGAGCGCGCGCTGATGTACATCACAGGCATGGCAAATATCCGCGACGTCATTCCCTTTCCGAGAGTTCCTCGCTGGGCGAAGTTTTGAGGTCGTATTTCAGGCGGAATTCCTCGATCGAATCCCGCGCTTCGTCCCATAGATCCTGCAATCGGCTTCGGACATCGCCGCCCCTGGACAGTTCGTCGCCTCGCGCTTCAAACATGAACGGGCCTTTGTAATCTGCCACGACAAGCTTTTCGATGAGCGCAGGCCAGTTCAGAGTTCCTTCAAACGGCCACAGATGCTCGTCGTTTTCGCCGTTGTTGTCATGAACGTGCATCGTGCGGACGTCCGAAAAATCGGGCTCGCTTTCCTGCAAGTGTCCATGCCCTGTGTCGTAGCAGATGCCTATGTCTTCGAGCTGAGAGGCTTTCTTGAATTCCTGGATGCGTTCCAGCGTCGAAATTTCGTTCGGAATGTTTTCAACCATTACAGGTACACCGGCAAACGAACGAATCTGAGCAATGGCAGCGTAGGCGTATTCGAACGCAAGCGGGCTGAACTTTTCGTGAGGATTGCCGAGGTGCAGGACGACACATGCCAGCCGGACCTGGTCCGCCAGCTCCAGCGAACGCTTGATCTCATCGAGTGCCGCGTCACGGTGCCGGCGCTCGGGTTCAAGCACCGAAATCCAGAGGCGTTGCGCCGGACCGACGTTCTCGACGAACGGCAGGTGAAGAGAAGGCGCGGGCAGGGCATTTTCCCTGAACCATCGGCCTATATCGCGCAACAGCATGCGGTTGTGATAATCGAAGTGGGGACGGTTCGCGAAGAGTTCCAGGTGATCGTATCCCGCGCGGCGGATGGATTCGAGAAGGTCGACGGTAAGAGGTTTGCCGCGATAGATCTGAGTCGATATGCCGAACTGCATCGAATTGATTGTAAGCCCGTCTCTCTCCGGGAGAGGGTGCTATCATTGGCTCATGTTGTCCCGTATGGTCGCAGTACTGCTGTCATTGCTCCTCGCAACGAGCAGCTTCGCCCAGAGCACCAACGTCATTATTCAACCGGATCTGCGCCTCTTCACGATGATGGCAGCCCTGAATGCGGCAGGTTTTGATGTGGAGTATGCGTCTCAATACCACCCCGTTCGCGATTTTGTCAGGAAGTACGCCGCGGGCGTCGACCCGGATCTGATCGAGCGCCTGAAGACGTTTTACAGGAACCGTAAAGGTTCGCAGACCGATGAAGAGCAGCTTCCAAAGTACATTTCACTGGCCGTCAACGTAACCGATGCTCCGGCATTCAAGCCGGTTACACGCGACGAGGCGCTGCCGCCCGATGCACGGTCGGTCGTTGGTTTTCTGGATCTGATGCGCGAGTTCTATGAGAAAGCGCGTCTGTCGCAGCAATGGACTGTCATCCGGCCGGAGTATGAACGAGCGATCGCCCGGATCGCGCCTGAGATACGCGAGACGATCGTTCGCGCTGACGCGTACATGCGCGTGCCGCTGGGCGTTTCGAGCGCGCGCACCATGGCAATCTTTCTCGAGCTGGCCGCGCCGACGAACACGGTGAATGTCCGGAGTAATCAGGACAGTTACTACGTGGTCATGGGCGATTCTTCAAGTCCAAAGATTGCCGACATCCGGCATGCGTATCTGCACTATCAGCTCGACAATCTCGTTACATCGAACATGTCGCGCATACAGGGTTCCGGCCAGCTGATGAATCTCGTCAGGAAGGCCGATGGCGTGGATCCCGCTTATACCGCGGAGTCCCATGTGATGACCACGGAGTCCCTGATCCGGGCGCTTGAACTGCGGATGGATCGCGTGCCCGCAGCTCCAGCGAAGGAAAGCGTCGACGCGTCCTATCGTTCCGGGCTGCTGCTCACCCCGTACTTTTACAGCGAGTTGATCAAGTACGAAGGTGAAGACGAGGGCCTGCGCGAAAGCTTCCTGTCGATGGCGCGGAATATTCAGGTCAAAACGGAACAGGCGCGTTTTCAAGAAACATTTTTCAAAATCCCTGTGCCCCAGAAGTCTGTTGCCCGCCCCGAAGTGCCCGAGTCGGCGCCGGCGCCACCCGCGAATCCTGCAAGAGATCTGCTGAAAGAAGCGGAAGCGGCATTCAATCTTGGCGATCTCAGCAAAGCGCAGGCTTCGTTTGAGAAGGTCCTTTCCGATTTCGATCGCGAAAACGGAGCTGCGATGTACGGATTGGCCCTGATCGCCAGCAAGAAAGGCGATGTCGAGGGAGCCCGTCAGTATTTCGAGCGATCCATCCGCACTGAATCCGCAGAGGCCGGCATGAAGGTGTGGGCCTACATTTACCTGGCGCGGATCTTCGATATCGAATGCAATCGCGATCGCGCCGTGCAGTATTACCAGCAGGCGATCAAAGTCGGCGACAACACCCGCAACGCGCAGGCCGCCGCGCAAGAGGGCATAACGAAACCCTTCGGCGGCGCCTGCAGGTAATTCCGGGACGGTTGCGTCGATTCCCTAATTCGCAACCCAGAATTAGGGAATCGACGCAACCGTCCCGGAATTACCGCAGACTCTTTTCCAAACGATCCAGGATCCGCATCGCCGGGAGGACCTGCGCGACGCTGGCGTTTGGTTCACGTTTCTGCTGAATGGCCGCGATGAATTCACGGTCCTGCAATTCGATCCCATCCATCGACACATCGACTTTCGACACGTCCACGGGCTTCTCAGTGCCGTCCACGAGTTCGTCGTAACGGGCGATGTACGTCCCGTTGTCGCAGATGTAACGGAACCATGTTCCGAGCGGACCGTTATTGTTGAATGAAAGTGCCAGCGAACAGAGCGCTCCCGACGGAGCTTTCATCTGAATGCTCATGTCCATGGCGATCTTCAATTCCGGGTGCATCGGACCCTGCATCGCGGACACCTCCGTGGGTACTTCACCGGATTGATAAATGAACTGATCGACCGTATGACAGGCGTGATGCCACAGCAGATGGTCCGTCCAGCTTCGCGGCTTGCCTTCGGCGTTCATGTTGGTTCGCCGGAAGAAAAATGTCTGGACGACGAGGTGTAGCAGTTTCAACTCGCCGGCGAGGATCTTCTTGTGTATCCACTGATGACTTGGATTGAATCGCCGGGTGTGACCGCCCATGGCAATCAGGCCGGTTTCCTTTTGAACCGACATGATCTTTTCCGCATCTGCCAGTGAGTCGGAGATCGGAATCTCGATTTCCACATGCTTTCCGGCCCGCATGCACTTGACTGCCTGTTCGGTGTGAACCTGCGTGGGAGACGTCAGGATGACCGCCTCGACTCCGGGCTGAGCGAGCGCTTCTTCGAAATCGGTTGTCCAATGCGGGATGCGGTATTTCTCAGCGACCGCTTTCGTTGTTTCAGCCGTCCTGCCGTAAATGGTTACGACTTCCGCGTCCTTGATGCGTGCCAGGCCGTCCAAATGCTTCTTGGCGAATGCTCCCTGACCAACCATGCAAATCTTCATTGGCAATGTCCTCCCATAAAAAGACGAGTGCGGAAAGCCCATTATGGTAGCGCGAAATTCGCGCGATTGGGTCCGCAAGTTGTTATAGAATCCCGCTCTTCGACCACCTCATTTATAAGGAGACTATTCGAAATGATGATGAGAAAAGGACCTGCATTCTGGGCACTGGTTCTCGCCATGACAGTGAGCCAGTCCGCCTTTGCTCAACGCCGGAACCAACAGGAACAACAGAAGCAACAGCTGCAACAGCAGCAGGCGCAGGCTCAACAGGGCGTCGGCCCAGTAGCCCAAAGCAAGGACGAAGCGGACGCGTTCACTGCATTACAGCGAGAGCCGGACCCTGTTAAGAAAATCGAACTCGCCGACGGCTTCGTCAGCAAGTTTCCGAACTCAGACTTCGTTTCGTTTGCCGAACAGATGAAGCTGGTTGCTTATGGCCAGCAGGGAAAATTCCGTGAAGCCGTCCTGGCGGCTGAAAAGGCCATTGAAGGGACCATCAAATTCGGCGAGAAGCTGCTGGCAAGGGCCGAAAGCGACGCCAAACTGACGGACAAGGACAAGGAAAACATCCGAAAGAAAGACAAGAACGCCTTTTTCCTGGATAAAAACTCTCCTCAGTTCCTGGCATTCATGGATCAATCCGAACAGCGGATCCTGGCGTTCCACCAGGCAGTTCTCACCGCCTATCAGCAGTTGAACGACGCTCCGAAAATGTTGGAGTGGGGTGAGAAAGCGCTCGGAATCAAACCAGACGATCTGAACACGCTCGCGATGCTGTCCAACGTCATGGCAGAGCGCCCGCCTACGAACGAAGCAGAAAAAACAAAGCAGATGAAGCGCGCGGAAGAACTGGCGAATCAGGCGCTCGAGGCTCTACCCAGGTTTCTTTCGAGTCCCGAGGCTGCAAACATTCCGGCCCAGGCGAAAAACGACCTGACCGCCCAGATGCACTACACGCTCGGGCTGATTTACCTCCATCAGAAGAAGCTGGGTTCTTCCCAGCAGGAATTCGTCACTTCGATCAAAAACAAACCGAACGATCCGGTCACTTACTACAGGCTGGGAATCGCTTACGTTCAGGACATGAAGAACGATCAGGCCATGGACGCCCTGGGAAAGTCGGTATTCCTGAAAGGTGTGTCCGAAGCCAACTCTCGCGAGGTTCTTAAGCAACTGTGGGTGACCAAGAACAAATCCGAGCAGGGCCTTGAGGAGTTCATTACGTCGACCGGAACAAAGATCGGTCAATAGTCCGCCGGAGACCGCGTAGTAGAATAAGGTTGGAAGGAGGGTGCTCCTTCCAACCTTTTCATTTTATGGGCTCTATTCAAGAACTCGAAGCCGGCCTCGGTTATGCCTTCAAGAACGATCAATTGTTGATTCAGGCACTCACCCATAGTTCGCATGCAAATGAACGGAATACCGGTGTCCGGGACAACGAACAACTCGAGTTCCTGGGGGATTCCGTCCTTGGTTTTGTGGTCAGCGATTACCTGTTTCGGGCCCATCCCAATCTCAGCGAAGGCGACCTTTCGCGATTGAAGGGTTTCTTCGTGAGTGCGGCGAACCTCGTGAAGTATGCCGAGCGGGTGGATTTGGGCAACTACTTGCACCTGGGCAGAGGAGAAGAAAAGACCGGGGGCCGCACCAAACAGGCGCTACTGGTCGATGCGCTCGAGGCGGTACTGGCGGCGATTTATCTGGACGGTGGAATCGATGAGGCACGGCACGTCATGTTGCGTTTTCTGGAGCCCCAGATGGAAGATGTTGGGGAGTCGGATCGGCATTTGAGCGATTTCAAGACCGAACTTCAAGAGCAGTTGCAGTCGCGGCAGATGGGGCGTGCCGAATATGTCGTGGCAAGTGAGGATGGCCCCGACCATCAGAAGTTGTTTACCGTCGTCGTTATGATTGACGGCAATCGCGTGGCTCAGGGAGCAGGATTGACAAAGAAAGCCGCCGAACAGGCGGCGGCGCGGCATGCTTTGGATCACGTCTGTGCGGGCCTGGAAAAATCATCCGAGGCGCTTACAAAAAATGGCTGAAGTTGCATTCAAAAAATCCACGGCGCGCGAGTACTTCGAATCGCTCGTCATCACCGTCATTCTTGCGCTCTTCGGGACGACCTTTATCGTTCAGGCCTTCAAGATTCCGACGCCGTCGATGGAGGACAATCTTCTCGTTGGCGATCATCTGCTGGTGAACAAATTCGTTTACGGCTCGCAGGGATCGATCCTGGACATGGTGCTGCCGCTGAAAGACGTCAAGCGCGGCGATGTCATCGTTTTCAAATACCCGAAGGATCTCACGAAGCACTATGTCAAGCGGGCGATAGGCGTTCCCGGCGATCGGATCAAGATCGTCAAGAAGCAGGTCTTTGTGAACGGTGTTGCCCTCGAGGAGCCGTACAAATTCCACAAGGCATTGCCCGGTGCCTATGCCGATCCGCGCAGCGAAGATTTTCCGCTCGAGAGTCATCCGGGCCGTATCTATCGGGGCACTCCTGACGAGGATCCGAACTGGTCCGACGAATTCGTCAAAGACGGCGAGGTGGTTGTTCCACCGGACCACTACTTCGCGATGGGGGATAATCGCGACAACAGCGCCGACAGCCGTTTCTGGGGCTTCGTTCCCCGTTCCTACATCGTAGGCAAAGGCCTGATCATTTACTGGTCGTATGAGACGGATTCCGATGAATACCGTCGAACCGATGTTGTAGATCGCGTCCAGCAAATTACAGATCTCGTCACGAATTTCTTCAAGAAGACGCGTTGGTCGCGGACGTTCAAAATCATTCGGTAGTAACAACAACCTATGAAAAAACTTGCTTTGATCGGTATCGCAGCGTTCGTGGTGATCGCCGCGGCAGGTGTCATCGCTTTCCGCACGATCGCGGCAAAGGAACCGGCGAAAGCCGTTGAGGTGTCCGAGAAGTCTGCGAAAGCGCTCCGGCAGAAGATCGATAAGATCAAAGCGGCCCAGAACGATCCCCAACACAAGCGCGGCTCCAGCCAGGTCGAAGTATATGAGGGTGAATTGGAGTCCTACCTTCTGTACTCACTCAAGGAAGACATCCCGGCGAAGATCGATTCCGCAGACGTTCAGCTCACCGACGAGCGCGTGGCGTTGGATACGCAGATCACCTTCAGTGCGAATGCGACCGGGAATCCAGTCATGGACGCGTTGGTCGGTGGTACGCACAACCTGTTCGTGAAGGGCAGGCTTGTGGCTCGGGAAGGTCGCGGAAAGTTCGACCTTGAAGACGTTCGCGTCGATGGTATTCCGGTGCCGAACGTCCTGATTCAGGCTCTCATCAAGCGATACGTCAAACCCAAGTATCCGGATGTCGACTTAAACGATCCGTTTGATGTGCCGTGGGGAATACAGGAACTGCGTCTGCAGGAAGGTAAGGCGATCGTTATCTACTAACCGGACTTCGCGGCGCGAAAAATATAATTGATGTTGGATCGCTCCTCCGCCTTCAGGTCGAAGTTGAACCGGTAAAGCCGCTCTTTCAAATCGTCCAGATAAAAATATCCGAACTTGAGAATGCGGTCCGCCATGCGGATGAAAAGCGGCGGCCGGCGCGGGCCGATCGTCGTCTGACAAACGAAGTCGCCCTGAGCTTTCAGAACCCGCGCAATCTCACCGACTGCCTGATCCTGATCCTGGAAGAGTTGCAGAGCTCCGCAACATGTAACGGCGTTGAACGCTTCCGACCGGAACGGCAGGGAAAGCGCGCTTCCGCGAACATAAAAGACGTTGCGCAATCGTTCCTTGTTCGTGAGCCGGACCGCCCGCTCCAGCATTGGAGTCGAAAGATCGAATCCGACAACAATCGATTTGGGCGCCAGCCGGGCGATTTGTCGCGTGATATTTCCGGGCCCGCAGGCCAGATCCAGAATCATCCCGTGACGGTTCTGGATCAGCGATGCAATGCGATCGACATCCTTCGGGAATGAGTGCTTGCTCGCGATGAAATATCCAAAAGGCCGCCAGATGCCTTCGTATACGGCAACGATCGGCGGGAACTGAAAGAAGGTCTGAATTGGCGGGATCGGCTCGGGATCGCCGGGATGAAGATCAAGATAACCGTTCCGGACGGGAAACGTCGTGCCGCAGTTCCGGCATATTAGCCGCCCCGGACCGCCGAAAGGATGTTCGTAACGACTTGAAGATGCCCAGATAGGATCGGTAGCTCGGCAGACGGTGCACTGAAACGCAGCAAAAACCTCGGGAACTTGCTCTGACATTATCCGCTTCTCCGGCCTTTCTCATGAATTCGAACCAAACGTGTTGTACAGCAACGCCCGGCTATCGAAGGGCAAAGAAGTGAATCTTAATGGATACAGTTCGCTAATTCAAAGCAGTTGGAAGGACAAGCTGTTGTTTTTGGCGTTTTTCGCTTCGGAAATAAGTGCTGCCGAAAACTTTGCGTATGCGGAAATAGGGCTTCAGCCGCGCCATCGCGTTTTCAAGCCCGAGATTCACGTGCTGTCTCATCGCCTCGGCCGCTTCATCGGGCGTTCCCGATACGAGCACGTCGACAAGATCCTGATGCCGACGGATTGCGGCTTCATCCGAATTCGTTCGTCCTACGCAGAACCACGTCGATCCGAGGGCATGTATCTTTTCGATCGCCATGCTCAATGCTGCACATCGCGTGCTTTCGGCAATCCGGTGATGCAGTTCTTCGTGCGCGGGCAGATAAAGGGAATGGTCCGACCCGGCGAGCGCGTCGACACGAACGGCAAGCCGCTGCGCTTCGTTCCTGTCGTCTTCGGTTGCAATCACAGCAAAGAGTCTCGCCGCCTGGACTTCGAGCGCTTCCCGAACGACGTAGTGACCCCGAACGTCCTCTCGCGATGGAATGCGCACGCGCGTTCCGGCTCGCGGCCGGCTTTCCAGCAGCCCTTCGAACTCGAGCCGCAGGAGAGCCTCTGAAACGGGTAAGAAACTCATGCCCAATTCAGCGGCGATCTTGCGTCTCGAAATGACCTGGCCCATCGGCAACTCGCCCCGAAGAATGCGTTGCCGAACGAATTGGTAGGCCTCAGTAGCGAGACTGGCGGATGCTACAGATTCTTTCATGAACACTCCTCTCATTGGGCGCGCGTCCATCGTTTGTTATCTGATTTTTCTTATGCGGGCGCGCGTGCGAATGTGGCATATTCTTACGTCGGTTACAGCCAGAAAACGCCACTTTGCAGTGGGTATGATATGACAGATCTCGAGCCTGCCATCCCCGAATTTTTCGAGTAGAAGAGCAGAGGTGTATGAAACCAGTTGTAGTGCGAAAGGTGACTCGCGCCGACGCGGGAAGTGTTAAAACCCTGGGCGAGCTTGGAGTCGCGACGGTCCACGAGGCGCAAAGCCGAACGGGCTTGATGCGGCCCTATATGCGGCCGATCTATCCCAACGCGAAAGCGGCGGGAACTGCGATCACGATCTCCTGTCAGCCCGGCGATAACCTCATGATCCATGCCGCCATCGAGTTCTGCCACAAAGGTGACGTTCTCGTGGTGTCCACAACCTCCGAGTCGACGGATGGCATGTTCGGCGAACTCCTTGCCGAGTCGGCGCGCGCGCATGGCGTGGTCGGTCTGATCATTGATGCCGGCGTTCGCGATATCAGGGATCTCACCGAGATGGACTTTCCCGTCTGGTCGAAAGCGATTTCGGCTCAGGGCACCGTCAAGGCGACGGCGGGCTCGGTTAATGTGCCGATCGTTTGCGCCGGCGCGACCGTTCGTCCGGGCGACGTCATTGTCGCGGATGGCGACGGCGTGGTCGTTGTGAAACGGGAAAACGCCATGGAAGTCGCGAAGCTTGCCAGCGACCGGTTTGACAAAGAGCAGAAGACGCGCGAACGGTTGAAAGCCGGAGAACTGGGTGTGGACTTCTATGGCCTGCGCGCGAAGCTGACCGAACTCGGAGTGAAATACGTCGACGAGCTGGAATAAGCCTCTTTCGCTGGGCATCGAACCGATCATGGCGGAAGCGGCTGCGCGGAGGCAGGATTGGTGCGCGAGGCTCGGAATTTCGTCGCAATTCGGGCCTGACGGCCCGATGACATATCGCGAAGCGCTCGAGGCAATAGCGGCTTGTACTAAATCGCACGACTAGTGTATTAAATGCGGGCCAGCCAAAAGTTGTTCCAGGAGGACCGATGGTAATCGATTCCCACGCACACGTGACTGCGCCCGATGCCTTGTACGTTTACAAGGCGGCTATTCTCGCCCATCGAGGCGCGCACGGCCGCGGCGCCGTCAATGCCACCGATGAAGACATCATCAAAGCGCACACTTCACCGGTGTTTGGCGGTTCCTCGCATCTGGATCAGCTCAAGGAAGCCGGCACCGACATGCAGATTATTTCGCCGCGGCCTTATCAGATGATGACCAGCGAAAGCCCGAAGGTCGTGCAGTGGTTCACGGAAGAAACGAACAACATCATTGCCCAGACGGTGAAGATCTACCCGAAGGTATTTCGCGGCGTGTGCGGATTACCGCTCACTCCCGGTGTCAGTCCCAAGGCCGTCGTCCCCTATCTCGAGCGCTGCGTGAAAGAGCAGGGCTTCGTCGGCTTTCTGTTGAATCCGGATCCGGGCGAATGTTCGGGAGTGGAAACGCCGCCGTTGGGCGACAGGTTCTGGTATCCGCTGTACGAAAAGATGTGCGAACTCGATATTCCCGGCCACATCCACTCGACCGGCTGCCGCTCCGAGCGCCTCAGCTATTCGTTGCACTTCATCAATGAAGAAAACATCGCCATCGTATCGCTGCTGAACTCCACCGTGTTCAACGATTTTCCGAATCTGAAGATCATGGTGTCTCATGGCGGCGGCGCAATCCCTTACCAGTTCGCCCGCTTTGAAGCCGGATCGTTGCGGCGCCCCGGCCCGCGATTCTCGGACAAAATGCGCAACCTTTATTACGACACCGTCCTTTATTCGGCGGACGCGCTGGCATTGCTCTTCAAGACCGTCGGCGCGGATCGTTGTCTGTTCGGCACGGAGCGACCTGGTGTCGGCACCGTGAAAGATCCAAAGACCGGGAAGTGGCTGGATGAGACGCGTCATCTCATCGAAGCTTTCGATTTCCTCAGTGCCGCCGAAAAGAAGATGATCTTCGAAGACAACGCAAAGAAGTTGTTCAAGATTCAGGTGTAAGAGGAGGACCTATGGTCAGGCGTTGCGAAGCGCAAGCGCGTAAGCGCGAAGCATCAAGTAAAGCCCTAATACTCATCGCGGCGATTCTGATCGTGCCGGCTTTCATCTCGGCACAGCAGCCGCTGCAGAAGATCGCGATCAACTTTCCGACTCGAAGCGGCGCTTCCTGGCCGATGTTCATCGCGAAAGAAGGCGGTTACTACCAGAAGTACGGCCTGGACGTGAACCTCGTCTTCGGAGCCGGAACACTCGGAGTCGCGATGATTTCCGGCGGCGAAGCGGCGATGACCAACTCGTCCATGGAGCAGGCTCTCCAGGCTTCCTCGCGCGATCCCAATGCGCTTGTCATGCTGGGCAGCACTCTCAACCGCGGCATGTTCGCGCTGATGGTTCCCGACAAGATCGGGAGCGCGAAGGACCTGAAGAACAAGCGCATCGCCGTGAGTCAGATCGGAGATGCTCCCTACAACTACACCGTCGCGATGCTTGCGAAATTCGGAATCAAGCCCCGCGATGTCCAGTGGGTGCCGGTCGGCACCGACGCCAACGCCCGGGCGGCGGCGCTGATAAGCGGAAGAGCCGACGGAACAATGCTGACGGCGCCATCTTATTTTCCGCTTGAGAAGCAGGGCTACAAGATGGTCGCGAACATGGCCGACTTCAACGATATCTATGCTTCCACGGTTTATCTGTTCACGCGAAAGACCGTCGCGGCAAATCCCAAGCTGCCGGAAGCTATCATTCGCGCTCAGGCAGAAGCCATCAAACGCTTCTATGACGACAAGGCATTCGCCGTGAAAGCCTACATCGCCTATGACAAGCAGACTCCCGCCGACGTCGAACGCATCTACGACATGATCGCCAAGTCAAACCAGCTGGAGCGCGTGCCTTACGTCCTCAACGCCGCGATCAAATCGATCATGGACCAGGCCAATGCGGACACTGCGACCCAGTTGAAGGATTTCGATCCGCGCAAAGTAATCGACAACAGCCTGGTAGACCGTCTGGCCAAAGAAGGCTTCTTCGAGAAGACGTTCGGGCCCGGCATCAAAGCTGAAGTCGAAAAGAAGGCGAAGGCGGCGTTTAAATAAGACTGCATGGTGAAGTTACAGATCGAGCATCTCACCAAACATTACTGGCTTGAACGCGAAGATCGGGACGTGCTCGCTTTGTCGGACGTTTCGTTCTCCGTCGAAGACGGTGAGTTTCTGGCGATTGTCGGTCCCAGCGGATGCGGCAAGACATCGATGCTCAACATCGTTGCCGGCCTGTTGCCATACGAAGAGGGCAACGTCTCGATCGACGGAAAGAAGGTGACCGGGCCGGGCATCGACCGTGCCATCGTTTTTCAGCATTCGAGCCTGCTGCCGTGGCGCACGATTGCCGGCAACGTGCGGTACGGCATGGAACTGCAGAAGCGTTTCGACCAGGCCACGATGAAAGAGCGCACCGATCACTTCATCAAACTGGTTGGTCTCACCGGCTTCGAACGTCACTATCCATCCGAACTTTCCGGCGGAATGCAACAGCGTGTGAACCTTGCGCGAGCTCTTGCCGCCGATCCGGTCGTCATGCTGATGGATGAACCCTTCGCTGCTCTCGACGCGCAGACACGCGAATTCATGCAGGCCGAATTGCTGAAGATATGGGCGAAGGCTAAAAAGACGGTCGTCTTCATCACGCATCAGATTAATGAGGCCATCTATCTTGCGGATCGTGTAGTCGTCATGAGCGCGCGGCCTGGTCGCGTGAAAGACATCTTCAAAGTGCCATTCAGCCGTCCCCGCAACCTGAGCCTCAAACGGGATTCGCGGTTCCTGGAGCTCGAGGACAAGGTCTGGAAGCTCATCGAAGAGGAGTCCGAGCACCTGGGCATGGTTGCGACGTTATGAAGACGGAAACCCTTGTTCAGCCGCAAATCAAGGCAAAACCTTCCGCGCGACCCCGGGAGAACTTCTTTCAAAAACACGAACCGCTGATTCTGGGCGGCGGCTCCGTGTTGATTGTGGTCGGAATCTGGGAGGCGATCTGGTCGTACACGGACTGGATTTCACCGTTGTTTTTCAGCGGCCCTTCCGCAATCGCGAAGACTTTCTGGACGGTGCTCACGGAAGGGAATCTCCTCGCGGATCTCGCATTCAGCGGCAAAAACTTTGCGATCGGATTCAGTATCGCGCTGGTGACCGCGGTGGTGCTTGGCGTCATTATCGGGTGGTATCGGCGCATCCGCCTGGTCCTGGACCCGTTCCTCAGCGCTCTTTATGCGGCGCCCCGAGTCGCGATGATGCCGCTCATTATCATCTGGTTCGGTATCGGGATGTGGTCGAAGGTGTTCATTGTTTTTCTCTCGGCATTTTTCCCGATCCTTGTGAACACGGTCGCGGGAATCCGGAATATGGATCGCGATCTTCTCCGCGCCGCGCGCGCCTACTGCGCATCGGATTGGCAGATTTTTACGACCCTTGCGATTCCCGGCTCCGTTCCATTCATTCTGACAGGCGTGCGGCAGGGCGTTGCAGTCGGACTGATCGGTGTTGTTGTCGGCGAAATGTTGGGCTCGAGTGAGGGCATCGGTTTCATGGTTGCGTATGGCGGCCAGACTTTCCAGACAGACACGCTGTTCGTTGGATTCGTCATCATCGCGCTCGCCGGCATCCTGCTGGCATGGCTTGCGGAGCGATTGGAACGACGTTTCTCGCGCTGGCGTCCTGAGCGTTAAATCATCTATGGCAGAAATCGTACTCGGCATCGGAACCTCGCACGGGCCTCTGCTTTCCACGCCGCCGGAACGGTGGGACCTTCGGGCGCAAGCGGATCGCGAAAACAACCAACATTACTATCGCGGAGAGACATACGACTATCAGTCGTTGCTCCGGGAACGCGCTCCCGGCTTTGCCGACGAGATCGGCATCGAGAAGCGTCGCGAGCGTCATGCCCAATGCCAGCGTGCCCTGGACGCGATAGGAAGGAAGTTCAAGGATGTCGCGCCCGACGCGTTTGTCATCGTCGGAAACGATCAACGCGAGATATTCAGCAACGACCTCACGCCTGCCATCACGATCTTTCGTGGCGCTGAAATTGAGAACACCCCGGATAAAAAACCGGAAGTCAGCCCCGGACTGAAAGCCGGCGAGTCGGGCAACTGTCCGCCCGAGGGCGCCACGTATCCCGGCGCGCAGGGTCTGGCGGACCATATCATCAGAAACCTGATGAACGATGACTTCGACGTGACTCAGGCCACGACACTTCCCAAAGACTGCGCGCGGCTGGGAATTCCGCACGCCTACGGCTTCGTCTATCACCGCGTTCTTGGCGACACGCCGCCGCCGAGCGTCCCGATCATCTTTAATGTCCACTATGAACCGAACCGGCCTTCCATCCGTCGATGCCTGGCGCTTGGCCGGGCATTGCGTGAGGCAATCCGGAAATGGAATGGTCACAAGCGGGTAGCCCTCGTCGCATCCGGCGGGCTGACACACTTCGTCATCGATGAAGATTTCGATCAGACCGTTCTCAGCGCCATGGAACGTGGAGACGAGGACGCATTGGCGCGATTGCCCGAAAGTTATTTCCGCGTCGGAACCGCTGAAATCAAGAACTGGCTGCCCGTGATTTCCGCGATGATCGCGGAACGCAAGAAGTTCCACAAGGTCGACTACGTGCCCTGCTATCGCTCCGAAGCGGGAACGGGCAATGCGATGGCGTTTGTGTACTGGGAGTAGGGCTTTACTTGCGGGTTGCGCCTGAACCCGGCGTGGCTCGCTAGCGCTCGCCCGCCCGGGCTAATATCCTTCCACGCCTTCGACGTGAGAAACGCGCAGCCCCGAAGGGCTGCAGGGACCTTAGCCGGGTGTGGAGCGAAGCGACACGCCCGGTTAGGTAACCCAAAAAGCGACGCACCTCGAAGAGGTGCGAGGATATCTTGGACAGTTCTGCTCCCGAAGGGAGAGGTGGGGAGATATGGACGACACTGTTACTCGCTTAAATCAACTCGACACCTGTGCCGTCTCCGACGCGATGGACAAACTCGGCCTTCGCGGCGTCGTCACCGGAATTCACCAATACTCCACTCAGCGCAGGATCGCGGGGAAGGTCCTCACCGTCAAACTTGGCATCGATGACGGCAGACCCACCGCGAAGAGACATCTCAACACGACTGCAATCGAGATGGCGAATCCCGGAGACATCATCGTCATCGAACAGCGGACTGGTGTGGATGCCGCGTCCTGGGGCGGGAACCTTTCTCTCGGCGCGAAAGTCCGGGGAATTGCGGGCGCTATTTGCGAAGGACCGGCGCGCGACATCGACGAAAGCCGGCAACACGACTTTCCGGTCTACGCTCGCGATCATACCTGCACGACGGCGCGCGGCCGGCTGGTCGAGGTCTCCACAAACGAACCCATCACCGTCGGGACCGTTCTCGTTTCCGCAGGCGACTACGTCATCGCCGACGCGACAGCGGTCGTCTTTGTTCGCGCCGCGGACATCGAGAGAGTTCTTGAAATGGCGGAAAAGATCGTCGCGAAGGAAAAGCTCATGGCGGAAGCGATCCGGGCGGGGACGCCGATCAGTGAAGTGATGGGCGCGGATTACGAACGCATGTTGAAGAGGTAGAGCGAAGAGATGGACCAGAACGTAGAACGCGCATCACGACTCGACACCACCGCGCTCAGTGACGCGCTTGACCGGCTCGGCATTCCGGGTCAGTGTCTCGGGATCAAACCGCTCGATCCCCGCTTTCGTCTGACCGGCCGCGCATTCACCATTCTTTATGGTCCGGCAGGCGTGCCTCCCGGCACAGTCGGCGACTTCATCGACGACATCGCCGAGGGTACCGTGATCGTCATCGATAACGGCGGACGTGAAAATGCAACCGTATGGGGCGACATCCTGACGATGGTCGCGCATCGCCGCAAGATCGCAGGAACCGTCATCGATGGAGCATGCCGCGATACCAATCTTGCGCGTGAAATCGGATATCCCATCTTCAGCCGCAGCTACTCCATGCGAACCGGCAAGGATCGCGTCCAGGTGGAGGCCTTCAACGGTCCGGTCAACATCGGTGACGCCCGAGTCCTGGCGGGCGATATCCTGCGCGGGGATGGTGACGGTGTCATCGCGATCCCACAGGCCCACGAGAATGACGTACTCACGATTGCCGAAGAGATCGATGGGATCGAGGAAAAGATCCGTCGCGCCGTGCTCGACGGCATGACTCTGACCGAAGCGCGCAAGCAGTTCCGATATCACCAGCTCCAGAGCAAAACAAGGTAGTTGCGGGCCTTGACGTAAGGACTGCCCGGAGGCATGATGAACAGGCAAAAATCAGTCAGGGCCTCGGGAGGCTAATTTATGAAAAATCGAGTGTTAGCGGTTTTGGGAGCGCTCGTCGTTTTGATCTCTGCCATTCCAGTATTCGCTCATCATTCCTTTGCCGCGGAATTTGATTCGACCAAGACGCTGAATCTGACCGGCGTGGTCACGAAAGTCGAATGGATGAATCCCCATACCTATTTCTATATCGACGTGAAAGACCCCCAGACCGGCAAGGTTTCGAACTGGGCCTGCGAGATGGGCAGCCCCAACGGCCTGACCCGCCAGGGCTGGACGCGCAATACCTTGAAAGTCGGTATGGTGGTCAGCTTCGACGGTACCCGCGCGAAAGACGGATCGAACAAAGCCAACGCGCGGAACGTCACGGTCGACGGAAAGAAACTGGGCGCCGCGTCGAGCGAAGGCGTAACCCCGTAACCCTCGCACCGACAAATCAACGCATTCAATGCATAGAGGAGGTTTGTACGTGCGAACGCGCTTCCCCGTACGATTTCTGATTCTTGCGCTTGCCGTGACGTTTCTGTTGACGGCCACGATTATCGTCGCCCAGCAAGGTCAAACCAACACACCTGCTGCGGGCCAGGGCGCTCAGAACGCCGCCGGCGCCGGCCGTGGTGCCGCAGCAGGGCAGCGTGCTCCGAATCCGCTGTTGAGCCAGCCGGCTCCGCGTCTTCCCGACGGAACGATCAATCTCGGCCGGGTTTCCGGTGAAAAGGGAATCTGGAATCTGCCCTACATTCAGAACATGCTCGGGACGCAGTACTTCGTGGGTGCCCCACAGGCGCAGCGCGGCGGCGGAGCTGCTGGTGGCAGAGGTGGTGGCGGAGGAGGCGGTGGCGGTGGAGCCGGCCGTGGCGGCTCACCCACTGAACCATGGGTCCCGTTCCAGCCATGGGCGGCGGCCGTATACAACTACAACTCTCTGAACCTCTCGAAGTACGACCCCGAAGGTTATTGCCTGCCTCCCGGTGGACCGAGAATGTACGGCACGCCGTATCCGATGGAGATCATTCAGCAGCCCGAACTCAAGCGCATCATCATGATCTTCGAAGGCGGTACGCACGTGTGGCGCGAAATCTACATGGATGGCCGGCCGCATCCGAATGCAGAAACGATCAAGGGCGAGACATGGCTTGGTCATTCCGTCGGACGCTGGGAAGGTGACACGCTGGTCGTGGATGTTGTCGGTTTCAACGAGGGCACCTGGCTCGATTACTACGGCCATCCTCACACGACCATGCTGCACGTGGTTGAGAAGTTCTCACGACCCAACAAGGGAACGCTGCGCTACGAGGCGACCATCGAGGATCCCGGCGCGTATACCAGACCGTTCACCGTTGCCTGGGACATCCCGTGGAATGCGACTGCTGAATTGCAGGAGTACATCTGTCAGGAAAACAATTCGTACCTGAATACTCTGACGGATGATTTCGGCGAGCCGATCTTCGGTAAGAAGTAACCACAGAGGAAGTAATTCCGGGACGGTTGCGTCGTTTCCCTAATTCGAGCTCTTCAAGAATTAGGGAAACGACGCAACCGTCCCGGAATTACTTCCTAGTTCCGGACGATCTTGAATTCGCCCTTCTGGTTCCCGGCCATCCACGTGCCCGTAATTGACCGATTATAGGATCCCAGGTTCAGCATCTTCCCATCGACGACATGCCGCACGACCTTGCCGGACGCATCCTTCACTTCGGCCTCGAAATGAAGAATCCACGGGTCCATGGATTTCGCCAGGTCGTCGATCGGGGGAGTCTGGAGTTTGATGTTCGTCACCGTGGCGTTATCGGTGCCGGGATTGAACATGCCTTTCAGCGTTTTTCCATCCCAGTCGAATTCGAGGAGGACGCGGTTATCTTCTCCCTTTTTGATCCACCACTCGCCGCTCCACGATCCTTTCAACGGGTGGCCCCATTGCGCAAAAGCAGGAATGACGAGCGCGACGATTGCTGCACTAACCAGGATGAGCCGAAGGGATGTTTGCATCGATAAGTCCTCCGATATGAGCGACGGATATTATCCTCAAAACAGCGCAAAAGCCACAAGCCGCGGTGCCCTTGAACGATAGAGGCGGTTTCGACTATTCTCGTGACTCCAAACGAGGTCAAAACTATGAGTCATTGTGTGCAGGAACCCGTCGTCAGCGAAGACAAGCAGATTCAGGAACTCGTCACTCGAGCTCGAGCCGCACAGGCGATCTTTGAATCCTTCTCGCAGGAGAAGGTGGATGCAATCGTCAAAGGCATCGGCAAGTATGTCTACGACAATGCCGAGGTGCTCGCGCGCATGGCAGTTGACGAGACCGGCATCGGCGTCTATGAAGACAAGATCCTGAAGAACAAAGGCAAGGCGCGGATCATCTGGAACAACCTCAAGGATAAGAAATCGCGCGGAATCATCGGTGAAGATGCAGAGAACAACATGGTCTTCGTGGCAAAGCCGATGGGTGTGGTCGCCGCCGTGACTCCCGTGACAAATCCTGTCGTGACGCCGATGTGCAACGTGATGTTTGCCGTGAAAACGGGCAATGCCGTGATCTTCGCGCCGCATCCAAAGGCGGAAAAACTCACTGCGCTGTTGACGCGTGAGTTTATGAAGGTCGTCAAGGCGAACGGCGGGCCGGACGGTCTCATCCAGACGATCCAGAACGGCACGATCCAGACCACGCAGGAATTGATGAAAGTTGTTGATGTGATCGTGGCGACAGGCGGCGGCGCGATGGTGAAGTCGGCATATTCGTCGGGCAAGCCGTCGTTCGGTGTCGGGGCGGGCAACGTCCCGGTCATCATCGACGACGACGTCGACCTCAATGACGCCGCATCGAAGATCGTTCAGGGCGCCTCGTTTGATAACGGCATCATCTGCTCCCACGAACAGTTCGTTCTCGTGCCGGAAAACAAATACCGCGTCACTCTCGAGGCTTTCGAAGCGACCGGCAAAGTGTGGTTTACCGAAGACGAAAAGCTGGTCCAGAAATTCCGCGAAGTGGTTTTCCCGGACGGCCGTATGAATAAGGATGTCGTCGGCAGATCGTGCCGCGAAATCGGCGCGATGGCTGGAATCGATATCCCGGCAAGTGTGCGCATCATCCTTCTTCCGGCTAAAGGCGCCGGCACGGACGACGTCCTTGCGAAAGAAAAACTCTGCCCTGTCGTGGCGATTCTTCCGTACAAGAGCTTTCAGGAAGCCGTCTCGAAAGCCAAAGCAAACCTGCTTGTCGAAGGCGCCGGACATTCGGCTGCCGTTCACTCGCACAACGAAACCAACATTCGCGAGGCCGGCCTCGAGCTGCCGGTGAGCCGTCTTGTCGTCAACCAGGCGTGCTCCTTCACAGCCGGCGGCTCGATGACAAATGGTTTCGCGCCCACGACCACGCTCGGTTGCGGATCATGGGGCGGCAACTCCATTTCCGAGAATCTCGACTACAAGCATCTGATGAACGTGTCCCGAATCGGCAAGGTCATCACGGGCAAGAAAGTGCCGACCGACGCCGAGATCTGGGCCTGATCCTCAGACGTCTTTTTCTGCTGCTCGTTCTTGGTGTTTGCTCCAATCCGGTCATCACGCTACGCGATGTAATATAATTCGCCCGAAAACACTGGGGCATCTCATGGGAGGCGATTCGCGAATGCGAAGCTGGGTTTGGTTGTCAGGCATCTTCTTGTTGGTCGTGATGACGCCGAGCATCGCTGCCGCTCAAACTCAAACCGGACGCGGTGGCCAGGCGACATCAACCGTAATGCCTCGTGTGGCTGGTAAACCTGACTTCAGCGGAATCTGGCAAGCCAACAACACAGCCAACTGGGATCTGCAGACACATTCCGCGCGGCCCATAGTCGGCCAGCAGGGGCTGACTCCGAACTCCGTTGTGCTTGCAGCGCCTGTCGTCGCATTTGGCGCTCTCGGCTGGGTTCCGGGTGGACAGGGAGTGGTTGAAGGCGAAGAGATTCCTTATCTACCCTGGGCGGCAGCGCGCAAGAAAGAGAACCAGGAAAACTGGCTCGACCGCGATCCTGAAATCAAATGCTTCCAGCCCGGCGTTCCGCGCGCGATGTACATGCCGCATCCGTTCCAGGTCATCCAGAGCGCGACAAAGGTCATGATGGTGTTCGAATTCGCGAATGCTCATCGCACGATCCATCTGGACAAGATGGACAAGTTTCCGAACGTCTCTTATATGGGATATTCGGTCGGGCGTTGGGAAGGCGACACGCTGGTCGTTGACAGCACCGATTTCACCGATGCGACGTGGTTCGACAGATCGGGAAACTTTCACAGCGACGCGTTGCATGTCGTCGAGCGGTTCATACCGCAAGGGCGCGATGTCATCCGGTATGAAGCCACGATCGAAGACCCGCAGGTATTCTCGCGGCCCTGGAAGATCAGCATGCCTCTCTATCGACGGCTCGAGCCGAACGCGCAGCTCATGGATTTTCGCTGCGTCGAGATGGTCGAAGAAACGATGTACGGGCATCTTCGCAAAGAACAGCTTGTCAAACGGTGGTCCGGCAGCACCATGACTGTGGACATCACACGAAAAATTCCGGAAGGCGAGGCCGTTCACGAGCGCTACATTTCAGGCAACCCGCCACCGCAAGAGTAGAGTGAGGAGGACATTATTCCCATGCGAGTCAACCTAACGATCGGAGTCGTCATCGCTGGTGCCGCTCTCCTTTTATCCCAGGCGCCGGCGTGGGCGCACCACGCATTCGCAGCCGAGTTCGATGCAAACAGGCCGGTGAAGTTTCCCGAAGCGAAGGTCACGCGGGTTCAGTTGATCAATCCGCACAGCTGGATCCATGTCGAGGTGAAGCTTCCCGACGGGAAGACCGAAAGCTGGGCGATCGAGGCCGGCAGTCCGAACATCCTCATGAGACGAGGCATCACGAAAGACACGCTCAAGGTCGGAACCATCATTGTCGTCGAAGGCTATCAGTCGAAGGACGGCTCGCGCAGAGCCAATGGCAGAGATCTCACACTGCCCGACGGCACCAAGCTGTTCCTCGGATCGTCCGGTGAAGGCGCGCCCTATGAAGTGCAGCGCCCCGGAGTGGACACCGAAAAGAAGTAGGAGGTCGTTCGATGCGTCACCGATACCTCGGACTATCCATTTCAATGTGCCTGCTAGCCGCGATCTCCGCGGCGATTCTTTTCGCCGGCCAGGGCCAGGCGCCACCCAAACCTGCGCCGGCCGCTCCAAAGCCGGGTGCTCTTCCCAAGCCTGGACCCGCGCCCAAAACAGCCTGGGGTGAGCCGGATCTTCAGGGGACGTGGTTTGTGATGGAGGCCGTGCCTCTGGAACGCTCGCAGCAAAATGCAAACAAACCATTTCTGACGGACGAAGAAGTCGCGGCAGCCGACAGAGACAAGGCGCTGAATCCCGGCCGGAACGCGCGCTCGGAAAACAGCTCGGCGGACGTGACCGGTGCGTATAATGCCGTGTTCAACTCGGTCCTGAAGACCAGCAAACGGACCTCGATGATCACCGATCCGTCCGACGGAAGAATTCCTCCCCTGACACCCGAAGCTCAGCAACGCCAGGGACGCGGAGGCCGCGGCGGAGGCGGCGCCCCGGGCGGCCGAGGCGGCGGCAATGTGAACGACAATCCGGAGACGGTCGCTCAATCGCCCCGTTGCCTCGGAGTGCAGATGCCGTTCCTTCCGCTGAACACTGCATTCGCGCAAGGGACCGTGATGCAGATCGTACAGGGTCCGAAGTCGATGGGCATCTACATGGAAGACGACCACGCGGGAGGCGGCAACCGTGTCATCCATATGGACGGTCGTCCGCATCCGCCGGCAACTGTTCGAAGCGTTCTCGGGGAATCGCGAGGACGCTGGGAAGGCAACACGCTCGTGGTCGAGAGCAGGAACTTCGCGCAGGGTTTTCGCGGATCGAATCCCTCCACCTACCGGATGATCGAACGCTTCACGCGCGTCGATGCGAATAATCTGAAGCGCGAAATCACGTTCGATGATCCCCAGACGTGGACGAGACCGTGGACCATACTCATCGAAATGGGAAAGACCGACGACCGCAGACACATGATCTTTGAGTCGGCGTGCCACGAAGGCAACTACGGCATGACCGGCATTCTCATCGGTTCGCGCAAGGAAGAGCAGGCCACGAAAAAGTAATCCAATTGTCGATGCACTAAGGGAGGTCTGATTATGAAGCGAAGAGTTTACGCCGTATTGGTTGGAAGCCTGATCCTGTTTGGCGCGGGACTCCAGATGCAGGCGCATCACTCATTTGCCGCCGCTTTCGATATGTCGAAACCCATCACTGTCCAGGGAACGATTCTGCAGGTTCGGCTGGAGAACCCCCATTCCTGGTTTTTCCTCGAGGTGAAGACTCCCGACGGCAAAGTGGAAAAGTGGGCGTTTGAAGCGGGCACGCCGAGCGGCATGATCCGGAATGGGTTCAAGGCGAGCCTCATCAAGACCGGGACGGAAGTCACGATCAAAGGCTTTCCTGCCAGAGATGCGTCTCAAAAGATGGGAATGCTGCAGACGTTGATCACGTCTGACGGCACGACGTATGGCATGTTCGGATCGCAGCAGGGGCAGGGAAAATGAAACGACTCGTCGTCAGTTCGTTGTGCTCCGCCGCAGTCACCTTGATGATCGCTTCGTTCGTAGTTGCGCAGACGCCTGCTGCGAATACGCCTGCAGCCGCACCCGCGCCTCGAATGGCCGACGGTAAACCCGATTTGTCCGGCGTGTGGTGGGGTGGAGCCGACGTCGGCGCGGCCAATCGTGGCGGAGGTGGTGGACGAGGAGGCGCAGGTCGAGGCGGCCAGGGCGGCCAGAGAGCAACACCCCCGCCATCGTTTACCAGCCTGTACACTCCGGAAGCTGCGGCGAAGGCGAAGACGCTCAGTGATAAAGACGACCCCACGTTGCGCTGCACTCCGACCGCATTTGGAACGCTGAACGTGAGGTTCTATGACGTCGGCGCTGTCGGACAGATCATTTCGACGCCGAAGTTCGTCGTGACGCTCACGGAGACCTACCACGGATACCAATTGATTCCCACCGACGGACGGCCGCACCGCGAAGATATGCCTCCTGCTTATCGCGGAGATTCAGTAGGCCATTGGGAAGGCGACGTCTTTGTCGTGGATACGAGGAACTTCACCGACAATACGTGGATGTTTGCCGAAGGCAGAGTTTCCCACCATTCCGATCAGTTGCGTATCGTCGAGCGATATCGCCGTGTCGATATGAACACCCTCGAAATCGAAACGACGGTCCACGATCCGAAAGTGCTGACCGGGCCATGGACCGCGCCCAAACAGACGCTCGTCCTTGCGCCATTCGATCAGATCATGGCTCTGAATTGCTCGGGTACCGAGACTCAGGCGTTAATGGACGGCGCGGCGAAACAAAAATAGCACTCAACATACTTGACGATCGTTACACCCCGAAGGGGTGAAAGGAGATTAGCCGGCGGTAAGCGCGAAGCGCATACCGCCGCCGCGCAGATTCCTTCCGGCCTCCTCGCACCCCATTCGGGGTGCGAGGGCCGTTATGTCATGACCGGAGGTGACTCGCTGCGCTCGTTCACCTCCGGCTAAGCTCCGAGCATCCCTTCGGGATGCGACAGACACACTGGGGGCAGTAAATCAGCCGAGCAGCTCTTTCATGACCACACCCGTGTCCAGGAGCCCTTTCTCGGACCGCTTTGCATACCTATCGTTGTTTCCCGAAACCCGGACGACGACATCGGATAACGAGGCTCATCAGTCCTTTGGTATACTCCGCCCAACTTTTCAGAAAACAAAAACCGTTCGTTTTCCATCAACGAGGAGGGTAGACCATGGGGAAGGTTCTCCGGGCTCTGGCATTGGTGCTTTTCGTCGTGCACGCATCCGTCAACTCGTTCGCGCAAACCGGCAATGGACAAGTCGGCGGGGTGGTTCAGGATCAAAGCCGCGCGCTGATTCCCGGCGTTACCGTGACGCTGGCCAACACGGGAACCGGTGTTGCAACGACTCAGGTGACCAACGAGACGGGTGCATACAGTTTTGCGAGTGTGCCCCCGGGGAATTACCGCGTCAGCGCTGCACTGCCTGGATTCAAGACATCCATCACGAACGATGTGCTCGTCGGGACGGCTGCGCAGGTGCGATTGGACGTCACTCTCGAAGTCGGGACCCTGGATTCAACCGTCGAGGTCAGCGTTACGGCCGCGCAGGTGATGACGGAGTCCTCGGCGTCGGTCGGCGATCAGCTTTCCGCGCAACGCACGCTGGACCTTCCTCTCGTGGGAAACAATGTTGTCGATCTGGTCAAGATCATGCCTGGCTTTCGGGCCTTTCCCCAATTCGATGCTCCGGGAATCGCCGTTTATGCCGTATTCGCCGGTCAAACTTCGGACACCGTCAACATCACGCGCGACGGGCTCAGTATTACCGACGGGCGAAACAATCCCAGGCAATTCGGTCTCAGTACGACGACGAACATCAATCCCGAGTTGATCGGAGAAATCCGCCTGATTCTCGCTCCAGTCGATGTCGAACTGGGGCGCGGCAACACACAGATTCAAATCCAGACGCGAGGAGGGACCAATACATTTGCCGGCAGCGCCGTCTGGAATATCCAGAACACGGCTCTCAACGCGAACACATGGGCGAACAACAGGAACGTCGTGACCGATCCCAATACTCGTGTTTCACGGTGGAGTCCGATCCGTCCGGACTGGAGAAACACGCATGATGTAATCCTGACTTATGGCGGTCCGATAAAGAAGAACCAGACATTCTTCTTCGCGTCCTATGACCAGCAGACAAGCATCACGCGGGCGCTCCAGACCAATACGGTATTCACCGACGCGGCGCGCCAGGGAATCTTCCGATACTGGGAAAGCTGGAACCCCGGCAACGCTGGATCGGCTCAGCCCACGTTTCCTGCGACACCCGCGACTGCAACGGCGCCGGCTGTCGACTATGCGGGTATTCCGCTGAGGCCGTCGGCCAATCCGAACAACACTCCTTATACCGGTGTACTGCGGTGCTTCAGTGTTTTTGGAACTATGAAGGGCGATGGAAGTCCGTTCACGGCGGCAGATTGTCCGGGCGGTGTCGCGTCGTTCAACGGATCTTCGCCATGGGATCCGTTCCGCACCAACACGGACTCCACCGGATACATTCGGAAGGTCCTCGCCGCGATGCCGAAGGCGAACTACTTTGCCGCCGGAGATGGCCTCAACACGGCCGGTTACCAGTGGGTGCGCCGGGCCCGGGGCCAGGGTGGCGCGACGGCAGCGGCCGGCGTGAGCCCGTTTGTCGAACGCAAGGAGATCGACCTCCGGATCGATCACAACTTCAATTCGAAGCACCGGGTCAGCGGCACCTGGAGCTACGAACGCAGCGACAGCGAGGACTTTCTCGCGACGTGGCCGGGCGGTTTGCACGGTTCAACCCGGAGAAGACCGCACGTCCTGAACATCACGGGAACTTCGACTCTGTCCAACACGATGGTGAATGAGGCTCGTTTCGGCCTGCGGTATGCCGTGGCGAGTCGGTCCGCGGCGCTGGAAAGCAGCGACGCGTCAGTTCGTGAAGCTACGGCCGACTGGTATCTGAAAGGCGGAGCGTATCAGGTGCTGTTCTCTCCTGCCGGCGTCGGCAACGGAATGATCAACACGACCGCACAGAGTTCCGGAGACATCAGTCCTCTGTACAGCTACGCGGACACGCTCAGCTGGAGCCGCGGACGCCACGCCCTGAAGATCGGAGGCGAAGTCCGCTTCACGCGTTCCAATGGATATAACAGCACCGGCGGAAACGTCAGTCCGTTGATCACGGGAGGCGCTTCCACCGGTCTGGACAGCGGACTCGGCAGCACGGGCAATTTCACGACGCAGTTGCCGGGATTCCTTCAGGCGTCGAGAACAGCGTCCACCAACCTTTTGTATTTCTTGAACGCCTCCGTCGCCAATGCATCGCAGCTCTACTGGATCGACGCGGCTGACGATGTAAAGAACGGAACATGGCAGGACATCGCGACGCGTGAAAGGAAGTATCGCAATCAGGTTCAGAATGAAGCCTCGTTCTTCTTGAAAGACGACTGGAAAGTTCGGAACAGGCTTACGCTCAACCTCGGCCTGCGCTGGGATTACTACGGATCGCCGTACATCGGATCGGGATTCACGTCGTCGGCAGTCGGACTGGGCGCGGGTTTGTTCGGAGTCGGCCGTGCCGCATCCGAAGGACTGTTCGACAGGTGGCTGACGCCCGGCAGCACATATCTGACCGGGTACGGTTCGAGTGTGTCTGCAGCCAATGCACTCGCCTGTGTGAAGGGCGTGAGTCAGTCGCCGTTGCTGCCGGTTTCAACATGCGATCCGAACACGCTGACACAAATCGAATTTGTCGGTCCCAATACACCGAATCCGGACAAGGTCGTAATACCCAACGACTACAAGAATTTCGGTCCGGCTGTCGGCTTCGCGTGGCAGGTCCCGTGGTTCGGAGAAGGGAAGACAACTGTTCGCGGCGGCTATCAAATCACCTACGGCGGCGCCGGCCGGAGCGGCGGTCAGCTTGATACGTTGCTGGGTTCTGCGCCGGGTGTGGCGAATTCGGCCGTAACGCAAATCACAGATCCCAACATTGCGCCGATACTGGCATCGCGCGCGCTGAACCTGAGCGATATTCAGGCGCTGATTCCTGTCCGGCCGTTGAATGCTCCCGGAGCGACAGCAAGCATCTATGGACGCGCTGTGAATTTCGAAGCGTACGACCCGAAGTTCACGACACCCTACATTCAAAATGCGACGCTGCAGATCACACGGGATCTCATGCGCAACCAGACACTCGACATCAAATACATCGGGACGTTTGGCAGGAAGATCCTCGATTCGTTCAATCTCAATCTCGCCACCGTCTTCGATAATGCCGAACTCTTCGAAGCGCTCAAGATCACGCGCGCCGGCGGGGATGCCGGGTTATTCGATCAGATGTTTGCTGGACTGGACATTCATGGGACCGCGGGAACCGGATACGGGCCCGTGGGCGCCGTCGTAAACGGCGTTCTTCAGCGAGGTTCTGCCCATCTTCGGCGAAATGCGACATTCACAGCCAACCTGGCCAACGGGGATTTCGTGAGCGTCGTGAATTCGCTGATCAATTTGAACACTGCAACCGGACTGCAGGATCAGCCGGTCGGTATGGCCGGCGTCAGCGGCCGAGTGTTGCGCAATGGCTGCGACCGGCTTGCAAACAATCAGACGAACATCCCGACGCGATGTTTTCCCGAAGACTACTTCGTGACGAATCCGCAGTTCAACACGGCCACGTATTGGGGAAATCTCACTCACAACAATTACCACTCGATGCAGATCCAGCACACGATCCGCAACACTCAGGGTTCGAACCTCCAGACCACATACACATGGTCCAAGCTGCTGACCGATCACTACAACCAATGGGTCGATCCGCGAAACCGCCAGGGGGACTATTCGATGGATTACGCCGGCGTTCCGCAGGAGATCCGGATGAACGGCACGTTCGAACTGCCGATCGGTCCGGGCCGGCTGTTGTTCCGGAACAGCGGCGGATGGCTTGCGCGCGTTTTGGAAAAATGGCAGGCGAGCATTGTCTACAACTGGGGTTCAGGGCAACCACGAGACACGTTCTCTGCGCGAAAGCTGTACCAGGGTGGTGGCGGAAACCAGCCGCAGGCGCGGCCCGATATCGTCGGACCGTGGGTTAATCCGAAGACGGTGTTCAAACAGAATGGTCCCAATAACGATACCGGCACGATCTATGGCTTTCCGAATCCGTACGTGACCTTCCTCGATCCCCAGTGCAACAACCTCGTCGGAGGGGCGGACAGCATGGGCTTCAGCCTCCGGGACAATTGCACGCTCAACGCTCTCGCCCAGATCGTCGATCCCGGAACGCCGGGCGCCTTCGCAATGCCCGACGGGAAGTGGGCCTTGCCGATTCTGCAGAATTCGCTGCCCGGAACTCAGGGAACCCAAGGCGCGCGCATGCTCCGGCTTCCCGGCAGATGGTTCTTCGATGCGGCTTTGGCCAAGACGTTCCGGCTGGGAGAATCCAGGACGCTCCAGTTCCGCATCGACGCGAACAACATCCTGAATCACCCGAATCCGGGCGAACCCAACTTCAACGTCGGGAGTGCCGACTTCGGTCGCGTCACTGCGAATAAGGTTAGCCTGAACACATCACCACGTGCGTTCCAGGCCAAGATTCGTTTGGGTTTCTAAGGTCTGCCTAGACGTGCGGTTCGGCGTACATGGTGAATCGCGCGACGGATCGATAGCCCATGCGCGCACAGACGGGAAAGCCGGCCTCTGTGGCGTGCAGAACGGTGCGTGTGATGCCGGTGGCTTTGCGAGCTTCCTGAAGTGAATGCCACATCACCGACTCGGCGTAGCCTTTGCGCCGGTGGTCCGGATGGGTCGCAACCATTGCGTTTTCGAACCGTAGTCCTTCACAACAACAATCCGGTCATTCAGTTCGTTTGCATTCAGAACCGGTGCGGACAGAAACGCCATGTTGAAGAACGCAAGGGGAACATTGGCGAAAGTGAAGGTCACTCCCGGCGCTTCCCCAACGCGGCCCCTCGGCGCACCCTTGGCAAATCGAGTCCAAGCGCCTATCGCCTGCTGATTCGACTCGTATGGCTCGGTGGGTTCCGCGAGCGTCATTTCTGCGATGTGTTTGGGATCTTTGCTTTCATCAGTTGCTCAACGAAGGTCTTTGCAACTTTTTCAGGAAGCTCCGAACGTTGGGCGGACGATGAAGCGGAATTCGACCAGAACGATGCGGTCTCTTTCACGGTCTTCTTCCAGAGAACTTTTCCCGTAGCGGACTCCTTCACGGTGAAGCTGAAGCCTGCATTAGCCCGGCCCGTCCCGAGACCGATCAGCCTGCGCTTCGCAACATTCCCCCCACCGAAATCGACCAGTTCCGCACTGATTTCAATCCAGGATTTGCCGTCTTTTGACTCCTCGATAGTACCCGCTGACGAGAACTGTTCTTTGGTTCTGAGAATGTTCACAACAGCGGTTCTGGTCGCGCCCGGAAGCCCTGCCGCCGCCGGATCGGAGATTGTCGAAGTGAACGCTTGAACCAGGACGCCTTTCGAAAGATCCAGACGGACCGAAGAACCGGCGGCCGAATTGGATGTATTCGGCGATGATTTCAGCATCTCCGCGATTACCGCATCGGAAACCTGCGCGGACTTGAGCGCAACGATGTCGGCGGTATCGATCGAGAAATTGGTGGGACCACTCCGGATGCGGAGGATGATGACGTCGTCGGCGAGTCCCGCGCCTTCCAATTGGATGACGTCTTTGTTCGTAAGCGGTCCGGCCGTCTGTGGTGATGCGAGGGCGTTCGTGAAGACAGTGATCAGCAAAAATGTCATCAACAGGGCGGCAGTCTTCAGTCTCATCTACATTCTCCTGGAGGGGCGTTTGTTCCAACTCAGGATGCTAGCTTCCGGCAGTCTTTCGAATGGCGTCCTGATTTCTGGACACCTGCTGTTGCGCCATGAACTTTTGAACGGTCTGCTTGAACAGCTTCAGCGAGGACTCGGGGAAGGCGAGCAGAAATCGTTCGAAGCGATGATAGTCCAGGGAGAGCAGGACTGCCGGTTCGGCCGCCATCAACGTCGCGTTGCGCGTGGCGTCTGTAAACATGCCGTATTCGCCGAGGACGGTGCGAGGGCCGACCACGTCCGTCACCTTCTTAGCGCCGGGCAGGAACACCTGAATATTGCCCTCGGCAACGATGAACACTTCGCCCGCTTTGTCTCCGGCGCGGCAGATGATGTCGCCCTGGGCATAGCGCTTTTCCTCGAACATCGATGCCAGAAGCCGGAGTTCGTTCAGCGGTACGGACGTAAAGACCTCGCTGCTTTGCAGCACCAGCAGGCGTCTTCGAATACTGGGCTCGTCCATCACGCGCATCTGCTCATTGAAGAAACGCGATGACCGCAGGCTCATTTCACGCCATCGGCGGTTTTCGCTGAAATGGCGCACCGGCAGAATCGACGCATCGCCGCTGATCCGCGCCGCTTCGCGCAAGCCGGATGTGTAGGCTCCGTGCGTGCAACCCCACTGATACGGGTTCGTCGCTTCGCCTGCGAAGTAGAGCCAGTCCGCCACCGGTTCCGACAACGTCCGGACGTCTTCTGGCGTGGCGCCCACTTTCATAAAGGTGTACGCGCCCATCGAGAACTGGTCGCCGGACCAGTTGGACCGGAGAATCCGAGTCGCCGGCTGGATTTTGTGTCCGAAGCAGTTCTCCAGGACGCGCATGCCCCACTCCTCCGCTTCGGCCGAAGTGCATTCCTCGAGCCACTTGCCCAGAGCGCCTCCGACCTGAATCTGGAGACACGGGACGCGCTGCGTTTTCCAAAGGTTGACGATTTGAGTTGGTTCGAACGGCGTGTTTTTGGTGATGTGGCCGAAGACGTATTGATCTTTATTCCAGAAAACGTCCTTGAAAAAGAAAAAGATCTTGCCCAGGACGCCGACACCCAGACGGTCGATCGCTTTCTGTTTGAAACCGCTGAGAGGCGGGTTGAACTGCACGCGTCCGCTTTTCAAAACGCCGAGCGGAAGTGTGACGATAACGCGATGGCCGTAGTATTCGTTTTCCTGCGTTCGTACCAGGACTCGACCTGCAGCATGCGGCTTGTAGTCGATGTTTGTCACGACTTCCTGATGCCGGATGTCCAGACCGGTCTCGAGCTTGGAAACGAGGCTCGCATAACCGTCAACGAAAACACTGTCGCCATATCCGAAAACTTCGTAGCTCTCGTCCCAGTTGAGCGTCGAAAGGAGATCGGGCGGGGCCGCACAATCCTCGCGGGCAAACAAAGCCACGTGCCAGGCCAGATCGAGATGCATGGCTTCGTCGGTCACGCCCAGGCGCGGCAGGACTTCCTGAACCGCTTGCGCGACGGAAAAATCCGTTCGGCCCTGCCGAATGGCTTCGCGCCGCAACCCTTCCAACGCGTCGCGCAGGCGGTCGGCCAAAAGGATGCTTTTCCATTTGTCTTCGGGGGTAATCCGTCCAACGCCTTCGCGGGAAATCTCGATGGCTTCCCAACCGCCGCGGTACGTGCTGTCTCCACCGACGAAAACGGTCGGGAGTGCATGCTGTCGCGCCAGGTTTGTGATGGGGTTTCCTTCAGTGCCGTAGATCCATTGAGCACCGACGTCTACGCAGTACTGCGTCAGAATTCGCCCGCCGCTTCGCTTCCGCGCTTCCAGCACAACAACGTTGTAGCCCCTGTCGCGCAGAGCGGTTGCGGCGGCCAGGCCTGCCAGTCCCGCGCCAACGACAATAATTCGTTCGCTTAACATTGGCTTGATGCCTCCGAGAGCCTCGTTTTAAGGGGGCCTAGGATACATCTTTCATGAATATGAAGCGAGTTGGTTGAATTAGACCCGCCCGCGGCCGACTGCGAAGGAAATACCGGACAGGTAGGACTCGAGTTTCTCTTTCTCGACCATCTTTTCAGCGATGGCGGATGTGGGGGTATCGGGATCGTCCAGGATTTTCCCGATAATTTTGATGGCGCTTTGGATCCGTTCGATCTCGGACTCAATGTCGGCACTGGCCGCAGCGTCGAGGCGCAGTTTAACCGCCTGCCTCGCCGCCGGGCTTCCGGAATCCAGCGACCTGGCATTGCTGACCGGCTCCCCTGCCTTTTCCCGCATCAGGTCCTGAATCCGGGCTTCATATTCGTGGCGGAGATGCTCCATGTCCTCGGAACCCATCTGGTTGCGAAGCTCCGTGACCGTATTCTTGAGCCGCAGCGCATCCGCCTTCGCAATTGCCAGTTCGTCGGAGGAATGGATGGAACTCTCGTGATATTTCAGGATCGCGGCGCGCGCTTCACCAAGCTGGCTTTCGAGTTCCTTGATGCGCGCTTCTTCAAGCGTGCCGCTGTGGCCGTACAACCGCATCACGTCTTCTTTTTCCTGATACGGGTTCGCCGGGGCGTACTTCCTCGCCTTCATCAACTCTGTCATCAGCTTCTTTTTATCTTCGTCCCATGCCATCTTCGCGCGCAGCAGCTCGTGTTCAAGATCGAGGCGCAGCTTTGTCGCTTCAATTAGCTTTTTTTCGAATTCTTCTTTGATTGCCTGACTGGCTCGAAGCGGATTGCTCGAGCGCGCGATTGTATCCGTGAGTGATCCTTCCAGCGCGGAGATCTGGGTCATGAGCCGTTCGCGCTCCGCCTGCCATTGAGCCGAGGCCTGACGTAGTTTCTCGATCACTTCAGAGTCGGCGCTGCCGGCGCCGGACTTTTTGGCCGTCGCGAGCTCGGATTCAAGGTTGTCGATCTCCGCATTCAGCCTGCGACGTTCTGCGCGAAACTTATCGGTCGCCTGTTCCAGCTCTTCCTCGGCCTGGTTCTTCAAACGCTTCAGTTCGCGCACCTGATTCTCGAACTCCGCCTGCACTTCCTCGACGATTTGCTTACGAACGGCTTCGTTTTCCACGGGGGGAGATTATAACGATTTCAAGGGGCCGGCACTCGTTTTAGAGAGAAGATTACCGGGTGTTTTTTGCCATTCCACGGCGCGCGCTCCCGCTTCTGCTGTCGTTCTCGATCGGCAGCGGCGCCGCGGCGCTCATCTACGAGATCGTCTGGTTGCAACTTCTGGAGCTTGTCGTGGGGTCCTCTGCGGTGTCGCTCGCCGTTCTGCTGGCGACCTTTATGGGTGGGACTTGCCTTGGCAGCGTGATCCTGCCTCGTATGGTTCCTTCTCGATACGACCCTCTCCGTGTCTATGCTCTCGTCGAGCTGGGTATCGCGGTCCTGGCGGTTCTGGTGCTTCTCGTGATGCCGTTCGTCGGTGCCGTGTACGCCGAATGGGCGGGATACGGTTTCGGGGGATTCCTGCTGCGCGGCGCCGTCGCCGGCATCTGTCTCCTGCCGCCGACATTTCTCATGGGCGCGACGCTGCCGCTGCTGGCGCGCCGAGTCGAAACGACTACCCACGGACTCTCCTGGCTGGGTTTCCTCTATGCAGGCAACATCGCCGGCGCCGTTTTGGGATGCCTGGCGGCCGGTTTTTACCTGTTGCGTGTCCACGACGTGACGACTGCGACATTGGTGGCCGCCGCGATTAACGTCGTGGTTGCGGTGATTGCCTGGCTTCAAAAGTACGACGTGCGCGACGTCCCGCCGGCGCCCGTAGAAATTCCGCTGCGAGGATCAAGCCGCAGGCTGGAAGCTTGCGTCTACGCAACCATTCTGTTGTCCGGCTTCTGCGCGATGGCGTCCGAATCCATATGGACCCGCATGCTCGGACTTCTCCTCGGCGCATCGGTCTACACGTTCGCAATCATCCTCGCCGTCTTTCTCGCCGGTCTTGGAATGGGCAGCGCGATCGGCTCTCTTATATGTCGAACCGTTTCGAGTCCACGCATGGCATTAGCCGCGTGCCAGCTTCTGAACGCCGGAGCTATCGCCTGGACGGCGCACATGCTGGGCGCATCCTTTCCTTACTGGCCGATCACCCCGTCTTTGTCTGCGAGCATCTGGTTCAACCTTCAACTCGATCTCAACCGCGCCTTATGGGCTCTGTTACCGCCGACGCTACTCTGGGGAGCCAGCTTCCCGTTTGCACTGGCCGCGCTGACATCGCGCAGACAGGATCCCGGGAAGCTGGTCTCGACCGTCTACGCCGCGAATACGATCGGAGCGATTGCCGGCGCGCTATGTGCAAACCTGCTGTTCATCGGTTGGATCGGATCGCAACGGTCGGAGCAGTTGCTCATCGCCGTGTCGGCTGCGGCGGGCCTGCTGATGCTCATGTCGGAAGAAGCGCCGGGATTGCGTTGGCGCTGGAGTGTCGCTGTCCCTGCAGTGCTCGCGGCAGGGCTGCTGATCGCCACTGTTCCACCGCTCTCGAAGGATCTTGTGACCCACGGCCGGTTTGCCCCGACGTGGGCGGGCAAGAGCGACATTGTTTATGCGCGCGAAGGAATGAACGCAGCGGTTGCCGTTTCCGTCTTTCCCAACGGCGCTCGAACATTTCATGTCGCAGGGAAAATCCAGGCTTCGAGCGTCGAGCGTGACATGCGGCTTCAACGAATGCTCGGACACCTGACGTCGCTGGCGCCGCCCCACGCGCGTTCCGTGCTGGTCATCGGATGTGGGGCAGGTGTCACGGCAGGCGCGGTTTCCATCGATCCGCAAATCGAACGCGTGACGATCGTTGAGATTGAGCCGCTCGTTCCTGAAGCCGCCTCCGCTTATTTCGCGGAGCAGAATTTCGATGTCGTCCGCAGTCCGAAAGTCAGGATGCGCATCGATGACGGCCGCCATTACCTTTTGACCACGCAGGAACGTTTCGATGCGATCACAGCCGATCCGCTGGATCCCTGGGTCAAAGGCGCTGCCAACCTGTATACGAAGGAGTTTTTCGAGGCCGCCAGACGCCGGTTGAATCCCGGTGGCGTCGTGACCGTATATATCCAGCTTTTCGAAACCAATCTCGACGCGGTCAAGAGCGCAGTGGCGACGTTCCTCGAGGTCTTTCCGAACGGCACTGTCTGGGGCAACACCTACGAAGGCCGCGGCCACGACATGCTGCTGCTCGGACAAGCGGAACCAGTTCGCATCGATCTCGACGAGATGGACGAGCGACTGAGACGTCCGGAGTATGCTCACGTCGCACAGTCGCTAAGCGACATCGGCATGAACTCCGTCGTCGATTTGTTTGCGACATACGCAGGAAGGGGCTCCGATCTGAAGGAATGGTTGAAAGACGCCGCCATCAATCGAGATCGAAATCTCCGCATGCAGTATCTCGCAGGAACCGCGCTGAACCTGGATGAGAGCGCAGCGATCTATGAAGACATGCTCGCGTACCGGACGTTTCCCGCTGATCTTTTCGTCAGCAAAAACGGACGAATCGATTCTCTGAGGGCCGCCATTCTCAGAGAAAGCCAGTAGGACCACAAAGCCTTTGCGCCTTTGTGGTCTACAGTTTTGCGCTACGCTTTCACCCGTATGAAAGAAACAGTTTTCACGATGCGGTCGACGCCTTACAAATTCGGTCCCGGAGTTACCAACGAAATCGGCGACGATCTTTTATCACTCGGCCTCAAACGCGTCCTGATCGTCACCGACCCGGGCGTTTTCGCAACAGGTCTTCCGGAGCTTGTGAACAGTCTGATCCGTGAGAAGGGAATCGAGACGGGTATGTTTTCAGAGGTCAGCATCGAGCCGACGGATACATCAGTGAAGGCTGCGATCGAGTTCGCGAAGGCTTTTGCCCCGGACGGCTATCTCGCGATCGGCGGCGGCAGCGTGATGGACACGACCAAGATGATGAATCTCTACGTCACCTGGCCCGCGCCGTTTCTCACATACGTCAACGCGCCGATCGGCGAAGGCCGCCCGATTCCCGGTCCGCTCAAGCCGATGGTGTGCCTTCCGACCACTGCGGGCACGTCATCCGAGAACACTTCTGTCGCCATCGTGGACATCACGGATTTGCATGTGAAGACCGGCATTTCGAATCATTATCTGCGCTCGACGCTGGGCATCCTCGATCCGCTGAATTCGATCTACGTTCCTCCGATGGTCACGGCCTGTTCCGGCGCCGATGTGCTCACACACGCCATCGAGTCCTATACGGCCCTCGCTTACAACGAACGTGAAAAGCCGGCCACACCTGCTGACCGGCCGCCCTATCAGGGCGCAAACCCGATCAGCGATCTCTGGTGCGAGAAGGCGATCAAACTCGTCCGCGAGTTTCTGCCCAAAGCCGTGAAGGACGGCCGGGATTTTGAAGCGCGCACACAGATGATGCTTGCGACGGTCTACGCCGGAATGGGTTTTGCGAACGCCGGCGTGCACATCCCGCACGCGATGGGATATCCGATCGCGGGCAATGTTCGTGGGTTTCATCCTCCGGATTATCCGCAGAAGAAGCCGCTTGTCCCGCATGGCATGTCGACGTCGCTCGGAGCGCCGGCCTCATTTCAGTTCACGGCGAAGGCCAAGCCGGATCGGCATCAGGAAGTCGCCGAGTGGATGGGCGTGAAGACCCGCGGTTCCGGGGCCGATTCGGCCGGTCACGCGTTGCGCGAAGCCTTCATTGGATTCATGCAAAGCATCGGCATGCCGAACGGACTCTCCGCCGTCGGTTACACGTCCGCCGACATTCCCGCGCTTGCAGAAGGCACGCTGAAGCAGAAGCGCCTGATCGCCCTCTCACCCGCACCCGTTACACAACAAGCGGTCGAAACGATGATCGAGCGATCGCTTGTGGTGTGGTAATTCGGGGACCGTCCCACTAGTGTCCGGTTAAATCTCGAATAGAGTCAGTTGGTTAGCGCTGACTCTATTCGAGATTTCGTCGTTATAGCGCTGAAACACAAGCTGGACGGGGGTTTTCTCGAAAAGTACGGTG
>Ga0137465_1000136_pt1 | contig 58502 bp, 46 predicted proteins | sample EasRivERMGT828_2_FD_104906 | JGI IMG/M metagenome (GOLD analysis project Ga0137465, IMG submission 104906) | Soil microbial communities from meander-bound floodplain in the East River, Colorado, USA - East River MetaG ERMGT828_2 | ecosystem: Environmental > Terrestrial > Soil > Floodplain ... | reverse complement strand
GTCGAACATGAGTACCAACGCAAGGGCGCCTGGGCCTATTTGGCGGCCTGGGATGTGCATCGCGCCAAGTTGTTCGGTCGCTGTGAAGCCAAGAGCGGGATAGCTCCCTTTGATCGCTTGGTCTGGTGTTTGGATTTCGGGCCCCTGGCTTCCTTCGGTTTTCGGCATTTGTGTTTACGTCGCGCTTGACGATGCGCGTGGCAAAATTTAGTTTCGACTCGTCGCTTGGTGGCTATAGCTCAATGGTAGAGCCCCAGATTGTGGTTCTGGTTGTTGCGGGTTCGAGTCCCGTTGGCCACCCCATTTCTCCGACGACTTCTTGCTTTGCTTGGAATCAAAGGCGAGGAGACCTTCGGGATTGGATTTGGGATTTCTTCAGGAGTTCAGCGTTCGGGTCTTGCTTTGCGCACTCCCAGCAGCCTGGCGCTGCGACCGGTCACTCGGCGCGTTTTCCTGCCCCGCCCGTCATCTGTTTGCTTTACGGAAGATTTCCTACCCTCTAAGATCGGCCCATGGTTTCGCTTGAGTCCAGCAAGCTCTTCAGCCATCTGCCGGCGTCCGAGCTCCAAAAACTCCACGCCGTGACGCGTGAGCTGAAGTTTGCTCCCGGACAGCAGATCTTCAAGGAGGGCGATCCTGGGGATGGCATGTATGTGGTCAAGGCCGGCGAAGTTCAAATCTCCGCGATGATGAGCCATGGCGAGCGTCATGTCTTTTCGCAGGTCATGCCTGGAGATGTTTTTGGAGAGATGGCGGTGTTGGATAATCAGCCGCGCTCGGCCACCGCCTCGGCCCAGGGCGACACAACCGTGTACTTTGTTCCCCGAGAGCAGTTGGTGAAGATGCTCAAGGAGTCGCCCGATCTTTCCATGACAATGGTGCAGGAGATCAGCGGACGGCTTCGTGAGTTTAATCGCCAGTACATCCGAACGGTCCTCCAGGCCGAACGCATGGCGCTGGTGGGGCGTTTTGCCAGCTCCATCGTTCATGATTTGAAGAATCCGCTGACCATTATCAGCATCGCAGCCGATTCGGCGTGCACGCCGGGCTCCACGGTCGCGGGGCGACAGATCGCCAAGGAGCGCATCGGCACGCAAGTCGAGCGCATCACCAATCTGGTCAACGACATTCTGGAATTCACGCGCGGAACGCTGAGCAACGTGGCTCTCACGCCCATGGACTACGCCACGTTCGTCAACGAAGTGGTCGCGGAATTCCAGGCTGAAGTCGCGCTCAAGTCTGTGGTCATTGAATTCGACAATCCGCCGCCGATGCAGAAGGTCCGTATTAACCCGAAACGTTTAAGCCGCGTCTTCTACAACCTGGTGCACAATGCCGTCGATGTCATGCCTCAAGGCGGCAAGATTAAGCTGCGCTTCAAGGTCACGGACGGCGAGGTCATCACGGAGGTTGAAGATACAGGCCCGGGCATTGCGCCGGAAATTGCGGACCGATTGTTCGAAGCCTTCGTTACCTTTGGCAAACCGCGCGGCACGGGATTGGGCCTCTCGATCTCGCAGCGCATCATCGAGGAGCATCAGGGGAAAATATCGGCGCGCAATCAGCCCGGCGGCGGGGCGGTGTTTTCGTTCACCTTGCCGCTGCCGAAGTGAGCGTGAACGGCGCGCGGCGCCCGGGAGCCTTCAGACGCGGCCCACAGTGCTCCATCGTTCTCCGCAGCAGAGAACCCGATACGGCTGTCGGATTTTTTCAGCGATGGAAATGAATTCGTCCGGCGAGGCGGTATTGAATTCGAACATCTCGTAATGACAGGGAATGACCACACCGGCTTCAATCTCCTTGGCAAGCAGGGCGGCCTGGCGGCCATCGAGATTTCCAGCGACGCGTCTTTCGGGCAGGTCGCCGTTGATGGGCAGTAGCGCCACATTGATCTGCCAGCGTCGCAATCCCTCCTCCATGCCTGCGAAAAGCTTCGTGTCGCCGGAGTGATAGACCGTCCATGGCCCCGCCTCGATGACATAGCCAAGATATTTGTGACGGCCCCAGGCGTCTTTCTCGACCAACGGATGCGCGGCCGGCACGCCATGGATCTTAAATCCACCGAGCAGGTGTGATTTGCCGGCATCCAGCCCGCGCGGCCACTCGGCCACGGTGCCAAGCCCGTCCACCACAAACTCGCGATTGGCTTCCGGAATGACCAGGTCCATCTTGGGATTCACTCGCATCAGAGCCGCCAGCGTCTCTCGGTCGAAATGGTCGGTGTGGTTGTGGCTGGAAGTGACCACGTCGATGAAATTCAATCGCTCCGGAGCGATGACACGCTCCGTCATCCGCACATGGGGTTTGTCGGTGGAGGCGTACTTGTGGGTGAGTGAATCGGACAGATATGGATCCAGCAAAAGGTGACGACCCTGCCATTGGACCAGGAAGCCGCTCTGCCCCAGCCACCACAGGTGGAGATTCTCCGGGTCGTCGCGTGCCGCGGCCACGTCGTCGAGAAAAGCGTCATCCTGCAAGACAGGTTTGATCATAAAATGCGTAACGATTATAGCTAACCGACAACGATGGCTGGAATTCAATCCAAATTGGAGCGCGACCACCCTGGCAGGAGCATCTCAGTTTTTGGGGCCGGGGATGTTATCCGCGGCTTATGTCCGTCAGCCTCTGGGCTAAACTTAATGGCTTTCGGGAATTCGCCGTCCCTTGTCCCGGAGGGACATCGCGAAAATAGCCCGGCGTTTCAACGCCGGGAGGTGCGGTTCAAAAATCACCGAGTCCCGGAGGGACGAAAGAAGATCAGGTTTAAGAGTTGGATTTTCTGCCGTCCCTCCGGGACTTGTCTGTATGCTCGGCTCAACCCGGCGTTGAAACGCCGGGCTATTTTCACTATGTCCCTCCGGGACAAACCCCTGCCTGAATCCCATCCTGGCCGCAGCGGCTGCACCCGCTCCCATCGCGCACGGCGCTCTGCATACTCGTGGGCACTTGGTGCGCCGGCAGCCCGGGAAGCCGCGCTCCGGACCTGAAAGAGCAATGAAGAAGTACGACCTCAATGTGACGACCGTCGGGTTCCTCGGTCTGCTGCTTCTGTTTTTCGGCATCTTTCTTTTCTATCCGGTCAGCCTCTTGCTCCAAGGCGCGTTCATCGCCGAGGGCAGGTTCAGTTTGAAATATTTTCAGATGTTGCTTTCCAGCCCGCTGCAACGCGAGGCGCTTTTCAACAGTTTCAACATCGCGCTTTTGACGACCGGCTTCACCACCTTGCTCGCCCTGCCGCTGGCGTGGCTGATGACGCGATTCCGTTTTCGCGGCAAAGCATTGCTGAGCGGGTTGCTGTTAGTGCCCATGATCATGCCGCCATTTGTGGGCGCGATTGGCCTGAGGCAACTGCTGGCCAAATTCGGCTCGGTCAATCTTGCTCTGATGGAGCTGGGCCTCATTCCGGTCGATCGACCGATTGATTGGCTGGGCCAGGGCGGATTTTGGGGAATCGTCATGCTGCAGGTGCTCAATCTGTATCCCATCATGTTCCTGAATGTGTCGGCGGCGATGGCGAACGTGGACCCGGCCTTGCGCGACGCGGCGCAAAATCTCGGCGCCGGCTCGTGGAGACTTTTCCGTACGGTGACCCTGCCTCTGATTTTGCCCGGCTACTTCGCGGGCGCCATCATCGTCTTCATCTGGGCATTTACGGATTTGGGGACCCCACTCATCTTTGGGTTTTCGCGCGTGGTGCCCATGCAAATCTTCGACGCGGTTAACGAGATCAACACCAACCCGATGGGCTATACCCTGGTCGTGTTTGTTCTGGTGCTGACGGTGGCGCTGTTTCTGATCAGCAAACAATTGCTGGCTCGAAAGCGCTACGAGATGATCGCGAGCGGACACACCGGCGGGGAGACGCAGGCCAACGTCCGGCAAGCGGTGTTGATATGGGCGGTGATGCTCGGAGTCATTCTGGTGGCCTTGCTGCCGCATTTGATGGTTATCGTGCAATCGTTTTCGGACCGCTGGTTCTTCAGCATTACGCCCAGCCGGTGGACGGCGGCGAACTACGACGAGATTTTTCGGCACGGGCTGACCGGATCGAGCATCCGAAACAGTTTGCTCTATTCCAGCTTGAGCGCGCTGTTGGATTTGGTCCTGGGCGTGGTCATTGCCTGGTTGCTGACGCGCCGCCGCATTCCGCTGGCCGGCCTTCTCGATGCGCTGGCCATGTTACCACTGGCCTTGCCGGGCATTGTGCTGGCCTTTGGCTATGTGGCGGGATTCGATTTCAAAATCTCATGGCTCAATCCACGCGAGAATCCCACCTTGCTGTTGATCATCAGCTACAGCGTGCGGCGCCTGCCGTACATTGTGCGCTCCGCCTATGCCGGCTTCCAGCAAACGAGCGTTACATTGGAGGAGGCTTCGGCCAATCTCGGCGCCTCTCCTTTTCGCACGCTGCGCAAGATCACGTTGCCGTTGGTGATGGCAAATCTGATTGCCGGCACGATCCTGACCTTTTCCTTCGCGATGCTCGAAGTGAGCGACGGCTTGATCCTGGCGATGAAGGAAAAATATTTTCCCATCACGAAAATGATCTACCAACTCATGGGCCGCATCGATCCCAATGCCCCGAGCGTGGCCTGCGCCCTCGGGGTGATAGGAATGGTCATCCTGACGCTGAGCCTGCTTGTGGCGGGACGAATTCTGGGCAAGAAGATGGGGCAGTTGTTCCGGGCGTGACGCATGATTGACGGTCGCGTGTCCGGAGGGGGATTACGAATTCGCATTCCGTCAGCGCAGCGCTTTTAATTGCCGCCGCGCCAGATAGGGATCCACTCGCGCCAAAATAAAATAAGCCCAGTCCTCCCGGAGTTTGCTCCAAAGCGAGCGTGATTTGCCCCACGTCTCGGCGTCGATCCGACGGCAATGCTGCAGGTCACCGGCAAAAATCTCACCGGCCTCCGCAGCCACCTTCGCATCGGAGATCCGCAATGAGAGCTCGTAATTGATTCGCAAGCTCCGCGTGTCCAGATTGGCCGAGCCCACATAGACCACATCATCAAAGACAAATAATTTGGCGTGGAGAATCTGCGGGGTGTACTCAAAAATCTGCACGCCGGCGCGCAGAAATGATTTGTAAAGACGACGGCCGGCCAACTGCGAAAGGCTCACGTCGGATTTTCCCGCGAGAATCAATTGCACCTGTCCGCCACGCCGTGTCACGCGCATGAGTTCCTTGCGCAGACGCCAGGTGGGCAAAAAGTAGGCGCAAATGATTTTGACCGATTTCGACCTTTGAAGATCGCGCGCCAGGGTCTGTTTCAACCCCCGGTCATGGCGGCCCGGGCCGCTCACCAGAAGCTGCCAGTTAGGCCCGGTGGCGACCTGGATGCGGGCCTTGCGCAGTTGCTGCAATCGTTTGTGTTCGAAAGCAGCACGGGCAAAGAAAGTATCGAAACTTTCCACCAACTCTTTGACGGGCTCCCCGAGGATTTGCAGGCCCAAATCGCGCCAGCCCCGGGCCACACCATCGCCCTGATATTCATCGGCGATATTGAAACCACCGATGAAAGCGCGGGCATTATCGCACACCAACATTTTCCGGTGGTCGCGGTAACACCATCGGTTCAGGCATATAGGATTGAACCAGGCGAATTGGCCGCCGGCTTTCACGAACGAATCCCAAAAAGTGTTCGGCAGATTCGCCGAGCCAAAGGCATCGACGAGCACTTGCACTCTTACACCGCGTTGGCAGGCCTGCGTCAGAGCCTCCCGGAATTTTTCTCCGATTTGGCCGGTGTGATAGATGTAGGTCTCCAGGCGAATGGATTCCTGAGCGCCGTGAATGGCCGCCAGCATGGCGCCTAAAGCCTCCTCGCCCGTCCGCAGCCAGCGAAAGGTCGAGGACGCCGTGGCCGTCACCGCAGATGTTGCCAATGCTTCCATCAGGCAGCATTGTAAACGGAACCACCGTAAATGGGAATGGGGGGTTTTGGGCAGGACGTTAAATCGTTAAATGGTTAAAATGGTTAAAATGGTTAAATTAAATGGTTAAAAACGTTAAATCGAATGGAGCAGCGATGACTACCATGCTTCAACGATTTAACGATTTAACGATTTTAACAGTTCCACAAGCCGCCTCGCCAAATTCTTTGAATCTTTGACCGGTCTTGGGCATTGTATCTCCTATGCGAAAGGTGCATGCGTTCTTTTGGCTTGTCCTTTGGCTGTTGCCGCCAGCCCAGGGTTATGCCGCGCAGACTCAAGCCCGCCTTGTGCTGGCTGCCGAAGCGGCTCGCCCTGGCGAGACCATCTTGGCGGCGGTGCAATTGCGCATGCCGCCCCACTGGCACACTTATTGGAAGAATGCTGGCGACGTCGGCATGCCGACCACCATCGAATGGACGCTGCCCAAAGGAGTGAGCGCCGGTGAAATTCTCTGGCCCGTCCCGGAGAAGTATTCCTCCGACGACCAGACTCAATACATTTACAATAACGAGGTGTTCTTGCTGGTGCCCTTGTCGCTGGCGGCCGATGCGCCGAACGGGCCAACGGAACTGAAAGCCAAAGTCGCCTGGCTGGAATGCGAAGAGATGGGCCTGTGCATCCCGGGAAAATCGGAGGTCGCCGCCTCGCTTACCATCGGTCCTGCCTCGAAACCCTCCAAAGAAGCTGCGGCCATCGAGGCATGGCAAAAACGATTGCCCCAGCGGCGAAAGGATATCGACGCCCGCGCGATTTGGGAGCAGCCGGCATCGGGCGACTCACGAGCGCTGGTCATCGAATGGACGAAATTTACTCAAGCGGACAAAGCAGACTTCTTCCCGGGCCCATCGGAGGATTTTCTGGTGAAACCGGCCGCCGAGCAACTGCCAGCGGACAGCGGAAAGGTCCGCTTGCGAAAAGTCGTGGAGAAACTGTCGGGTGATTGGCCCAAAGAAATCGCGGGCTTGCTCGTCGAGGGCCCGGACGAGTCCCCAAGCGCGTGCGAGGTGACGTTGCCGATTGCGGGGGCTGGCCGCACCGTGGCCGCGGTCACCGGTAAAAAACTCTGGGGCATGCTCGGCCTTGCATTTGTGGGCGGACTGATCTTGAACATCATGCCGTGCGTGCTGCCGGTGATTGCGTTGAAGATTCTGGGCTTCGTCAACCAGGCCCAGCAGTCGCCGGGCAAAGTGCGCAAACTGGGTCTGATCTACACCGTCGGTGTTCTCGTTTCGTTTGGAGTGCTCGCTGGGATCGTCATCGGTCTGCAGCAAGCCGGGCGCGCCGCGAGCTGGGGAATGCAATTTCAGAATCCTGCCTTTCTGATCGCGATGACGATTCTGGTGGCGCTGGTGGCGATGAACCTGTTTGGGCTCTTTGAAATCAACCTGGGCGGGAGCGCCATGGGAGCAGCCGGCGAATTGGCCTCCAAGGGCGGAGCGGTCGGCGCTTTCTTCAACGGCGTGCTGGCGACGGTCTTGGCGACGCCTTGCACCGCGCCATTCCTGGCGGTGGCCCTTGGCTTTGCGTTTGCTCAGCCTCCGGCAATCATCATGTTGATCTTTCTGCTGGCCGGCTTGGGATTGGCTGCGCCGTATCTCATCTTGAGTTTTCAGCCGGGCTGGCTGCGCTTTCTGCCGAGGCCAGGGGCATGGATGGAGCGATTCAAAGTGCTCATGGGTTTTCCGATGCTGGCGACGGCCGTGTGGCTGTTCACGCTCACATCCGCGCATTTGGGCAAGAGCGGCACTCTGTGGTTCGGATTTTTCCTCGTCGCGCTCGCTGTGGCGTCGTGGATTTGGGGCGAGTTCGTCCAACGCGGGACGCAGCGTCAGCCCTTGGCGGTGGCCACTAGCATTCTTCTGGTGATTGGCTTCGGAGCGTATGTGCTGACACGGGCCCCAGATCAGATTCAGTGGCAGCCCTGGAGCGCAGCAGCCGTCGAGAAGGCCCGCGTTGAAGGCCGCCCTGTCTTTGTCGATTTCACCGCGGACTGGTGTGTGACCTGCCAGGCAAACAAAAGAACCAGCATTGAAATCCCCGCTGTCCGGGCCAAACTGAAAGAAGTCAACGCCGTTGCGCTGCTGGCGGATTACACGCGGTATGATGACGCCATCACAGCCGAGTTAAAGCGCTACGAGCGGGCGGGTGTTCCATTGGTGCTGGTGTATCCGAAGGACCCTGCCGCCGCCCCGGTCGTGCTGCCCACGGTGCTGACGCCCTCGATGGTGCTGGAGGCGCTGGACCGCGCGGCAAATGAAGGAAACCGTGAAGACGACCGTCCAAAAGAAGTTCAAAAGAGTGCGTCAAAAACAGAATAGAAAAATGCTTATGAAGAAGATACTTCTCTCCCTCTCCGCGTTCGCTCTCGCCACCGCCATGGCTACGGCTGATGCTGAAGTCGGCAAATCAGCGCCTGACTTTTCGGTCAAGGACATCAGTGGCAAGACCCACCAATTGAGCGATTACAAAGGCAAGGTTGTGGTGTTGGAGAGCTACAACCTGGATTGTCCGTTTGTCGCCAACCATTACAATTCCGGCGCGATACAGGAACTGCAGAAAGAGACAACCGGCAAAGGGATCGTCTGGTTGAGCGTCAATTCCAGTTACCCGGACGCGGCCAAGGCCAAAAAGGAATTCGAGGCCAAAAAGATCAAAGCCACTGCGTTGTTGCATGACCCGAAAGGGACAATCGGAAAGACCTACGGCTTCAAAACCACCCCCCACATGATCATCATCGATAAGGAAGGCGTGGTCGCTTACAATGGCGCTATCGACGATAAGGCCGTCACCGAGGGCGATCCGCGTGAGGCGCGCAACTACGTGCGTGAGGCGGTCGGCAAGCTGGCCACCGGCGGCAACGTATCAGTGGCTCGCACAAAACCTTACGGTTGCGGCGTGAAATACGCCAATTGAGCAAGACTATCAAGATGCCCGCAAGGTTGGCGCTTACTACCGGGGGCTGATTCGATAAAACCTTCGCGGTCCTGCTGCAGGCAGGCCGCCGGTCAGAGAGCCGTCGTCAACCCACTGGCAAACCCCGCTTGCGGGAGAGCCCAGGCTTGGGTTCTCCACGTCGCTCCACGAATTCAAGTCTTGCGAATGGGAGATGCGGTAAGTCCTGTTGCTGACGCACTGGAATTGAATCACGACGTGACCAGCAAGGTTGAAGGCCACCGAGTTGATTCTGAGGACACTTGAGGGATCGAGAGGGTCGGTGGATGCCACGTACTCGGCGTAGTTGCTCGAACCGTCCCCATCGGCATCGCCTTCTTTCTCCTCTTCGGTCAAGGGGCTGTGTCCGAAATATCGTATGGCCCACATCTCGTCGATGTCATTGGTGGCTGGATTGGCATTTTGAAAATCGGAGAGTCGCAGGACAGAGCTGCTGTAGTCCACGAGGCAGGAGACGCTGCTGTTTTCCAGTGTGATCCTGGAGCCGGTCGGCGCATTCAGAAAGGCTCCACTGACGCCTGCAAAGCGCATCAAGGTAAAAACGCTGTTCGAGTTGGGAACGAAATTGTTCAGCAGACTTATTCGCAACGTCCCGCCCAACCGTGCGAGGTTCGTTACGTTGAGATAATCGTACTGCGTGCCTTGAGTCGGGCCGCCCAATTCGAAGTTGATCGTGGCAGTGTCAGCCAGGTGCAGGTCTCCGTTCAAGTTTAGTCTGGCCGCAGTCGCACCTATGGCCAGGCTTCCTGCATTGGTGACGTTGCCATTGAGAGTGCCGCTGGCGGTCAGCGAGGCATTGGGTGAAACCATCAGGCCACTAGCCACGGAGTGCATCCCGGTCTCCAAATTCAACCAGGCAGGCCGCGTGCCGGCGCCGACTACAAAGGGCCGGCCAGTGAGCAGGGAAATGGCTTTGACGCTGAGAACGCCGGCTGCGAAGTCGAGAGAGCTTTGAGGCAGGTTCGCGTTTATTCGGTCAACGATAGTTGTGCCTCCGTTCACCAGAAGGGCTCCTCGCCACAGGTTCACAGAGGCCGTGCCCGCCAGGTTTGTCACTGTCAAGGCGCCGTTGGAAACCGCCACCACATTGCTGATCGTATCCGTGGCATTGCCGACCGAAACCGAGTTGGCCCATACCGCAGCGCCCTCCTCGATGCGCAGTTGATTAAAGGAGTTATACGGGCCGACGGCCAGCGCGGCGGCATTGATCCAAATCGAGCCCAGGCCGGTGACAAGCACCGTATTGCTCCGGCCCAGCGGATAACCGGCCGGTTGTGCGCCAATCAACCCGTTGAAACTGCTGACCCGCCCGCCGTTGGTAATCGTCAGTCGATTGAGATGGCCCGCGCTGCCAACGCTCAAGTCACCGCTGTTTTGCCATGCCGATCCCGGATCCGTCACCAGCGCGGAATTATCCCGGCTCAACCTGGAACCGATGGCGCTGTGAACGCTGGTAACCTGTCCACCAGCGGAAATCACCACGCGATTTTGCGATCCGGCCAGTCCCACCACCACTTGCTGCTGATTGCGCCAAACGGAATTGGGGCCGGTGACGCGCACGGTGTTGTGTCCGCTATAGTCGTAAAAGCCGAGATAACTGCTGTTGTTGTTTACCTGGCCGCTGTCAGCGATCGTCAGGGAGTTGTCCGATCCGGTCGAGCCAATGATCAGATCATTGGTGTTGTTCCAAAGCGACCCTGGCCCCGTCACCAGCGCGGAATTCTGATTGTTTCGGATGGCGAAAAAGGCGGAGACAGAGCCGCCGAGGTACGCTGCGGCATCGTTGACCCGCGCTCCATCGGCGATGATGAATTGGTTTTGCGTGCCGTACTCATCACCCACGTTCAAGAGTTCCGTATTGTTTAACACGGATAGCGGGCCGTTCAAACGCAGGATCCCGCCATCTCCCGCGAGGATGGTGCTGCGGGCATCTACGCGCGCACCGTCGGCGATTGTCACGCTATTCCCCCAATCGTCCTCATCCCCGACTTTCAGGTCTTGACCGATGTTCCATACCGATCCGGCATCAGCCACATGAACGCCGTTGCTGATACCCATCAGCCGGGCAAGCCAACAATTGACTCGTCCGCCCTGGGTGATGTCGAGTTGATTGCCCGATCCGCCTCCCCCAACGACCAATTGGCCATTGGTTCCGCTGGCGTTCCATAAGGAATTCAGGCCGGTAACCAGCGCACGGTTATCCGTGCCGGAGATAACGCTGGAGTAGGCGCAATGGATGCGTCCTCCGTTGAGAATAGAGCACTGATTGTTGGAACCGTCATCGCCCGCGAAAAGAGTGGTATTGAGATTCCAGAGTGAGCCGGGACCATCCACAATAGCTGCATTGAAAGCTCCGTTGCCGACGTAGCCAGCGTCATTAAAAACCTGGCCGCCGCCGGTAATTCGAAGCGCATTGTGGTGCGCTCCAAAGGAGCCAACGGCAAGATGGCCACCAAACCAGTAGCTACCCAGGCCTGCAACGCTCAGAACGTTGTTACTGCTGGGCGCATGGTAACCGATGGCATTGAGTCCCGCGCTGATAATCCGCGCTTTGTTGGTAACAATGACTTCGTTGGCTGAGCCGTCATGGCCAACGTTGATCCCACCGCTTTGCCAATAAGAGCCGTCGTCACTAATCAGCACGAAGTTGCCACGGCTGGGGGATTCAAATCCTACGTAGCTCGTTCCGGCCTCGATTCGGCCCTGATCGATCACGCGCAGCCGATTGCGACTGCCAGAGTAACCCACGAACAGTTGCGAAACACTTTCCCATCTCGAATTGCGCCCTGTGATCAAAGCCGAATTGTCCGTCGAACTAAAAAGATTCCCGATGATACCGGTACCGTCTTGAAGCCAGCCCTCGTTAAGAACAACCAGGGAATTGGAAGGACCGCTGGCACCCACAACGAACGTGTTGCCGGCATTGGTGAAGATGCCGTCCACGACCTGCGCGAGAAAGCTTTCAGCGCCAACCGGCTGCCGTATGGACAAAAGGAACCCTGCGGCAGTCACAACCGTGAACCATGGTTTCAAAATGGATGCAGGTCGAAACAATGCAAGCTTTCTACTCCAGGCCGGGGTCTTCGACGTTGAAGGGCTGGGCGATTTCATTCACGACATTGCGCATGCCGTGATTCAGCCGGCAATGGGCGACTCGGGCCGAGACTGGCGCCAGCGCGTCAATGGAAAAACCCGTTCCACCGGGATTGGCGAGCAACGTGCAATTGTAAAGGCGGGCTCCCGTCCCAATGACGATGGCAGCAACGTTGTCCGGTGCCGGCCCGATGCGACAATCAGTGAGCTTTCCCGTGGTGACAACCGTTGAGTTGATACCTCCAGTCACCTCACAGCCGATCAGATGACCCGTGCCACCGAACGAACCATGACCGGCGGTGCAGTTTTTGGCAATGCCGCGGAAAGCTCCCGTTCCAAAACTGCCCAGGCCTGCACGACAGTTGGTGGCAGCGCCTGAAAACACACCACCGGCGCCAAAACTGAAATCACCTGCCGAACAGTTGAGGGCGGCGCCGGAAAAAATCCCAGGCCCACCCCACCCGCGTTGAGAGCAGTCGGAATTAAGGTATTTGCCGGCGTAGGTAATGCCCAGTCGCATGCCCCAACCGTTGTTCTCACCAGTAAAGGTGCAATTTTTGATAACCGTGCCGGCCAGGTTGCTTTCTGGAAAGTAGGCGGCTTTGTCCTGCGGTCCGAAACTCGGGGCCGAGGCGGAACTGCTATAGAGCGTGAGATTTTCCAGAATCACATTGTCGGCGAGTTGTATGAGCGTGTTCCCTGGCGATTCCAAACGAATGGCACCCGGATCACCCAATCCAATGACATCCACATACGGCGTGTCTATTACCAGAGCGCCATCGCCCAAAACGTATCTGCCGGGAAAGACAAACAGAGTCACTCGATTGCGAGTCGAAAGTGCTTCCCCATGCGGGCGCATGGCCCTGGCCTTCGCATAAGCGGCCACCAAGCTTCTCCCATTTGCCTCCGGGTTGGCCCCAACTTCGGCCATGACGTACGCGTTGCCCTTGTTCAGCAGCAGTGTGCCCGCCTCACCGCGCGGTAGATTGACCTGATTGCCGAGACGCCCCTCGAACGTGCTGAGAGGATTCCCCACAAAGTCGGTGTTGTCGAAGCCGGACACGCCGCTGCCGCTAAAGGCGCTGCGCAAGCCGCCTTCCACTCGATTGCCGGTGATAGAAAAACCCTCGGCCCGAACCGCAAAAATGCCAAGCCCGCCAGCGAAGCCCACCAGGCCGCTGAGCGGTCGAATCACATTGTTGCGGATCTTGAAATTTCGGACGCGATCATTGCCACTGCCATCGGAAATCACTATGCCCCAGTCTGCGCGAATCGGATCGATTTCGATGAGGTTGTCCTCAATGATATAGTTTTCCAAATCATCGCCCACCAGTCCGATACCCCGGGTTCGGCAGGCATAGAATTGGTTGCCTCGAAAGATAACATTCAAGGACTTGCCGGTATCGTTGTTGACCGCGATATCGCAACGATAAGCCACGTTGTTTTCGAAGAGCGCGCCTCCGGTTGCGCCGCAGGCAAAAGCGATCGCGGTCGAACGCGCATGACCTCCGTGCAAGTCGTAGACTCGATTGCCGCGGACGATGCCGCCGATCGTCTTCGTGCCTCCGACCGGTCCTCCGAAGGCGATGGCCGAACAATAGGTGCCTTTGAAGCTGGAAACCTCGCACTCTTCAATCAAGTTGCCATCGCTATCCTGGCCGGCGTTTCCGATCGTCAGAATAAAGGTCTCCGAATCAGGAAGGCGGCCAAATGCGTTGATGGCTTTGACTCGCCGTATGGTGTGGCGCTGACCAATCAACTGCACAGCGCTGGCCGTGCTCGGATTGGTTGCGCTGTAATTGCAATCCACGGTCAAATCACTGACCTCCGTGTTGGATTCAAACACATTGGAAGGCTGGGCGATCACACCCCAAACGTTGTTCGATACGTTCACCAGCTTGACGAAGGTTTTGTCAATCCCTGCCCCGAGAATCCTCCAGCCACTGCGAGGATTCCAAACCAGCGTGCCTTGTGTTTCATAAACGCCCGGCAACAGGTGAATGACGATGTTGGTGACCGGATTGAGCACCGACCGTTCGTGCATCTTGACGTCGAACCGATTGCCGGAGCCATTGAAGGGATTGAGAACGGTTCCGTCTCCAGGCTGCCCGTCGGCCCGAATCGAGAACCAAATCGCCCGATCCACTCCCAGATCTCCTGGAACGGTTTGATTTTGAATCAGGCTCCGGGGTGGGGCTCCTTGCAAGGCGTGCAGCAGATAAATAATGCCGCCGAGAATCAAGGAGGCCGTCTTCCAGCCGGACATGGAACATCCCGTTCGACGAGAAGACACTTCATCGGCCGACAATCCCTGCTCGCGCTCTGGAAGGGGCATGTAAACATGCTATTCGGATGCCGTACAATTGCAAGCCACAATACTGCGAAGCGTGTTGGCATTTTGTCTTCAACGAAAAAGATTCTTGTCCTCCTCTCAGCTTTGCGTTACAAAGCTCATTCCATGGAAACCAATTGGGCTTCGGAACATCTTCACACCATCCGCACACTGATGGAACGGTCCGCGCTCTATCGGCGCGCGCTGGCTCCTGTTATGATTGTTACAGGCTCGATTGGCGTTCTGGCCGCGATCGTGCCTTGCATGATACGAATCGACAGCAACGCCGGCTTCAGTTCCTTTTGGATGGGTGTCAGTCTGCTGGGTGTCATTGCTTCCTTTCTGCTGGTTCGACGGCAGGCTCTCCGCGAGAGCGAGCCATTCTGGTCGTCGCCTACCCGCCGGGTAACGCAGGCGCTGCTGCCTGCCTTCGTCGTTGGTTTGGCAGCAGGGGTCCTCTTCGTCGTGGCAGCGCCCGCCTTGCCCAATGCCGCATGGCTGCTCTCGATTCTGTGGGTGATTGCTTATGGTTGCGCGCTTCATCCGGCTGGATTTTTCATGCAGCGAGGCATTCGATTATTTGGGTGGATCTTCATTCTAGGTGGCTGTATAGCTCTTTATGTCAGCGTCTTTTGTCCGGCATTCCAGACTGCCGAAGCAGCTCACTATTTGATGGGGACTTTCTTTGGCGTGATGCATTTGGCCTACGGCACTTACCTCTACTTCACCGAACGGAAAAAGAAGACTGTGTGAACCCGGAACCATTTCTCCAGCTCGACCGGATTATTCATGAGAAAGGGCGTCTGACTATCATGTCGCTCCTGGCGGCTTCACCCCAGCTCTCTTTCACGGAAATGCGGGACACACTCAACATGACGGATGGCAACCTGACGGCCCACACCCGCACGCTCCATGAAGCGGGTTATGTCTCGGTCACCAAGGCATTTCGGGAGGGACGCCAGCTTACCACCTACTCGCTTACCCGCGATGGGCGCAAGGCCTTTGCGAGCTACATTGACCTCCTGGAACAAATCGTCCAACAGACCAAACAAAAATAATTTTGATTTTTTTGAACAGGGGCCGATAGTTAACGTCAGTTACTTTGTGATACAAAGTTGATGATGCTCGACTGAAAAATTGTTGTCCGGAAACTCAAATGCCTGCTGCTTCGACCCACTTTAGAATCCTTCGCGCCGCTCACCTCGGCATGTGCTTTGGCGTGCGCGATGCCATCCATCTGGCCCTGAATCAAACCGCGCCTGTGACCATCCTGGGCGACCTGGTGCACAATGAAACCGTCCTCAACCAGCTTCGCTCTCAAGGAGTGAAAATCGAGCGCCAGGTCGCCGACGTCGCCACGCCGAATGTGATGATTAGCGCGCATGGCGCTTCGGAGCGCGCCATGGAACAAATCCGGGGACGTGGCTTAAACGTGTTGGAGGCGACCTGTCCGCTGGTCCATTATGCGCACCGCGTCGTAGCCAGGCTGGTTGAAGATGGATTCCACCCTGTCATTATTGGCAAACGCGACCATGTGGAAGTGCGGGGCGTTACTGAAGATTTGAACGACTATGATGTGGTCCTGACGGAGGAGGATGTGGCGAACTTGAAGGAGCGCCCGCGTTTCGGCATAGCGGCTCAGACCACGCAGCCGATCGATAGAGTCCGTCACCTTGTTGCCCTGATCGAACAAAAGTTCCCTCGGTCCGAGGTGCGCTTTAGCGATACGGTGTGCCAACCGACCAAACAGCGTCAGACGGCGGCCATCGAACTCGCACAGCAATCCGACGTGGTCATCGTGATTGGCGGCGCGCATAGCAACAATACGCGTGAACTGGTGCAGACGTGCAGTCGGCATTGCGCACAGGTCTATCACGTGCAAACCGCCGAAGACCTGAGGCCGGATTGGTTCGCCGAAGCGAAAGCGGTCGGCATCACGGCTGGCACCTCCACACCTGAGTGCACCATCGAGGCCGTGGAGGCATGGCTGAGAGATTTTTTGGAATTTCAAGACCGACTCGCGCGGCACGTCAATGGAGCGCACGCAACGGATCGCCGCCAGGAGCACAATACCGAAACAACTGAACTGAAACCACGATGAACTCAATCCCATCCGCGCGCATTGTTGCCATGAGCGCTTTGCTCGTTTTGCCCGCGCTGCTGCTGTGTGTCTGTGGTGTGCTTTACACCGTCTTTGAGCTCGATGGCGCCAACAAGTTCCTTGGGTCAATTCTCTTCACGCCCATGGGCAAAGTGCTTTTGTCGCCTGTGACCATTTTAGGCGGGGTGTTCGTCAGTTTGGCTCTTAATCTCTGGGCCGCGTGCCGCGTGCGCATCGGTGCTGACGCCGGCACGGTCTATGTCACGTTCTACGTCGCCCGAACATTGCGCCATTTAATCTTTGCCGCGCTTGCGATGCTCCTCGGGACGCTGGTGCTCCTTTACGCGTTCGTCGAGAATTTCAGCATCGTCGCGCGGTAAAGCGAACCGAAAATCCATTATCGAAAACAGCCTGAAGAAAGGTCACGCATGAACTCTGCCCACGCTCTGTCTTTGAATCCTGACGCGCTTGATGTGCGCCTGGTCCGCCTGTCGTCCTCGCCATCCAAATGGAAGCGCTGGGGCGTCGTTGTGCTCTTTGCTGCGGCCATGGCATGGGTCGAATCCTCCGTGGTGTTTTATTTGCGCACGATGGTGAATCGGATCGAGCCGTATCAAGCGGAGCCGCTGCCGGTTTTCGATGGCCTGGCTGGAGCTGAACTGGTGCGCGAATTCTCCACTCTCGTCATGCTCGGCACGGTGGGCTGGCTGGCCGGGCGCACCTGGCGGAGCCGGATCGGCTATGCCCTGGTTGCTTTCGGTGTTTGGGATCTCTTTTACTACATCTTTTTGAAGCCACTGACCGGCTGGCCGCATTCACTTCTGGATTGGGATATTCTTTTTCTCCTCCCGCTGCCCTGGTGGGGACCGGTGTTGGCGCCGGTGCTCATCGCGACGCTCATGGTTGTCGGCGGCACGCTGGCCAGCGAATTCGACCGGCCCGGGCGCGCCATCTGGCCCGGTCGTTTGACAAGCGTGCTCGCGGCCGTGGGCATCGTCGTGGCGCTCTATGTTTTCATGGCCGACGCCATGGCGCGATTCCACGAAGGGGTTGAGGCGGTGCGCAGGACATTACCCGACGAGTTCAACTGGCCGCTGTTCCTGGCGGCCCTGACATTGATGTCCGCTCCGATTGCGGAAATGATCTGGGGATTGTGCCGGTGCGAACCCCCGAGCCGTCCTCCTCTGGACTACGCGAAGTGGATCGAGCACTTCAAACGAAATCGCGAACAGCGCGCGGAACCTGATTGGACCACCGCAGTCAAAATCCGCGCTGACGTTATTGCGCCACTGGTGCGCTCGCTGGAACAGTTCCAACTGGGCGACGGGGGCGGCCCGGCTTCGCTGATTGCGCGCGATGCAGAGCGTTTCCGCAGTCAAAGCGCGGAGATGCGCACGCTGGTGGACTGCTGGTTCGCAGAGGAACGGGAGCATGCCCGTCTGCTCGGCTGCGCCGTGGATCGCTTTGGAGGCAAGCGCATCACTTCGCACTGGAGCTTTACGGCCTTCTGCCAAACGCGTCGCGTGTTGGGAGTAAGGTTTGAACTGCAGGTCCTGCTGCTGACAGAAATCGTCAGCACCGCCTATTACCGGGTGATGCGGCGGCACTGCGAAGATCCGGCAGTGCGGGCGATGTGCGGACGAATCCTGCGCGACGAGGCAGGACATATCGCCTTTCACTGCGATCGGCTGGCGGCCGAAGGCCGATGGCCGCGGGGAGTGGTCGGTTCGTTTTGGGCTGCGCAGTTTTGGCTCTTCGGCCACGCGGCAGCGACGATGCTGTGGATCAACCACGGCAAATGCCTCGCCACCTTGGGCGGCGCGCGGACCGAATACTACCGGGAAGTTCGCCGCGAACTGCGGCGCTTCCTTGCGTCATTGATCCGGCGAACTCGCCAGAGCGCCCTCTCATCTTCGGTGCCGCCAGACTTCGGACGACACGAACCGGACCCGCTCGCCGTGCGTGACGCCGGATAGAATGCGTCGATTTTCGAACACCAACCATCCAGCGCGAACGATCAATCCCATCTATGAACTGGCTCAACTACTTTCGGCATAACCGAACCCATCGCATGGAAATTCCATGGGAAAAGGGAGTCCACGTCGAGGAGCGCCTGCGCCTGCCGCTCGTTCGCTCCTTGCAACGCTTTCAACTTGGCGAGAGCGGCGAGGGCAGACATCTCCGGCAGCGCGCTGCGCAGACCGGCGATGCCGCCTACGCCGCTTGCGTCGAACTCTTCATACAAGAAGAGCAGGAGCACGCGCGACTCATGGCGCGTGTCATCCTCGGTCTGAACGGGTCTCTGCTAAAGACGCACTGGAGTGAAAGCTGGTTTGTCGGGATGCGCCACCTCATCGGGCTGCATGCGCAACTGCTGGTACTGTTGGCGCCCGAAATGATCGCCAGGCGCTATTTTCGGGTGCTGTATGAGGCCACCGGTGAGCCTGTCTTGCGCGCGGTCTTCGCGCAAATCCTGCGCGACGAGGAAGGGCATCTGGCTTTTCACGCTGACTTTTTGAACCGCGCTTTCTCGCGTCTCTCGTTTCGTCAGCGGATTTTGCTGCTGGTCGGCTGGCGAGCGATGTTCGATCTCGTTTGTCTGGCGATGTTGATCGATCATCGTTCCATGCTGCGGGCGGCCGGGGTTTCACTTGGCGCGTTCTGGCGCGAATGCGGTTGCATCTTCGATGAGGTCGCCGCGAGCATTTTCAGTCCGGCGCACGTGCTGCGCGCCTCGGAGGTTTCTCCGCAAACCTCAACGAGCGGCCAGGTCCTGTCAGGCGAATCCAGTTTCCGGCAGCTTTGATGAAACCGCCTCTGAAGGGGCTCGACGGCGATTTCTCCTGAAGCGTGGAATTGAAAACATCTTCACCATGAAGCTCACGACAAAACAAAACCTGTTCGGGAAGGAGCTGTTTTTCCCAGTGTCTTCGCTGCTATTTGCCTCGGTGGCGTGCTGTGCCTTGCTGGCGCTGCGCATCCTGATCAGCGGGCACTGGCGGCAACTTTATCTGGTGTGGAATCTGTTCCTGGCATGGCTGCCCCTGCTTTTTGCGCTCATGATGATCTTTTTTGGGCTGGAGTGATTCTGGACAGCGAAGAATGAAAAGCCTTGAATGCAGCGGCGCTCTTTAACTCATGGACTTGTCAGAACATCGCAAGCAACAATTGCTACGCCGCACCCGCTGGCTGGTCGGACTTTTCATCGCGGGACTGGTTGTGAGTGGCGCTACGGCCATTCCGTTGGAAACAGAACTCACCTGGCTTGCCAACTGGCTCGGCATTGAACCGGACCAGGGAGCGCAAGCTCAGTCTGAAATGGCCATCTGGCTTTTGCGCGTAAAGACGGCCCTGCGCGAGATCAATACCAGTTACCCCTTCATCGGCTACGGTGGTGACTGGCTGGCCTTCGGGCATTTCATGATTGCAATTGCGTTCGTGGGCGCATGGCGCGATCCGGTGCGAAACGTCTGGCTGTTTCAGTTTGGGCTGATCGCCTGTGCGCTGGTCGTGCCGTATGCATTGACCTTTGGCGCCGTTAGAGGCATTCCTCTTTGGTGGCGTCTGATCGATTGCTCTTTCGGCATCCTCGGCGCCATACCACTATGGCTCTGCCTTTGTTATACTCGTGAGCTCAAGCATGATGGATGACCCAGGCCGTTTTGGTCGTGCGCTTTTTGTCTGCGCCGGACTTTCCTTGTTCTCCGGATGCTCGGCCATTCCGCAGCAACAAGGTGATCGGGAGTGGCCGTGTTTTACTCTGGAGGCGGAAAAAACCTTTCTCCTCAATACGCCTGCCGGTGGACGCTTCGACGCTTCCGGGCTGTTACTCACACCAACGGGCGATCTGCTCACCGTCAGCGATCGTGGCCCCACGCTCTATCGCATTGAGTTTAACGGTGTCTCAGCGGACCTGAAGCCAGTCACTAACTGTTTCACGACATCGCAACTCGCGCCGCTGAGGCCCGCAGGCGGGGGGCACTACGATTGCGAAGGCATTGCCGAGGATGGGCAAGGCCGCTTTTATCTCTGTGAGGAAGTCAATCGGCGGGTTCTGCGTTGCGACCCGAAGGCAAAGCAAGTGGAGAGCCTGCCTATCGACTGGTCGCCTGTGCAACACTTCTTTGGGTCCGACCAGAACGCCTCCTTCGAGGGCATTGCCATCGGCGGCGGAAGACTCTACGTGGCTAACGAGCGAAGCTCCCCGCTCATCATGGTGGTTGATCCGGCGAGTTTGAAAGTCATCGACCACTTCGTCGTTTCGCCGCAAGTGAACAGCTTTCTGGGGTTCCTGCATTATTCCGATCTGTCCTGGCAGGACGGGAAATTATTTGTCCTTTGCCGGCACCATCGCGTGGTTCTGGAAGTGGATCCTCGGACTTACACCGTGGTGGCGGAGTTCGATTACCGGGAAATCGAAGAGAAGCTTGGTTATCGGACCGCGTATCCCACGGGTCTCATGGAAGGGCTGGCTGTGGACCGCAATTTCATCTGGCTGGTGACGGATAACAATGGCCTGGGTCGTGAAAGGTCCCCGAATGATACGCGTCCGACACTTCTGAAATGTGCGCGACCGGACAAAAAGTAATAAGGCGATCGGCCTTCTCCCCGGTGCGCAAGGGAGATTCCGACCTCAATTGCATCCCGCGCAAACACCCCTTCCATGCCGTCGGAGATGGCGGGACACCTGGCCACTTCGTTTTTGCCTTTTCGAGTTAGCTCGGTAGATTGGCGGAGTGATTTACGACACTTCATTGGATGAGCTTCTGCAAAAGGTTTGGGATGGCCAGCGTGTCGATGAGGCTGAGGCGTTGCGGCTTTATCATCTTCCATTGGAAGAACTGGGTGCATTGGCCGATCGCCGCCGCCAGTTGGCAAAGGCAAATGCCTACGATGGCCGAGGCAACGAGATTGTCACCTACATTGTCGATCGGAACATCAACTACACGAATGTCTGCAATGTCTATTGCAAATTCTGCGCATTCTACCGCGTGGAAGGCGATGAGGACGCTTACGTCATCACGCACGACGAAATCGACCGGAAAATCGAAGAGACTATCGCCCTTGGCGGCACGCAGATTTTGATGCAGGGTGGCCACCATCCCAAGCTGACGATGGCGTGGTACCTGGGCTTGCTTTCGCACATCAAAAGCAAGTTTCCGCAGATCAACATTCATGGTTTCAGCCCGAGCGAGTTCATCCATTTCCGCGAAGTGTTCCTTTTGCCTTTGGAGGAAATCATTTCGCAATTCGTGAAGGCAGGACTGGGATCGATTCCCGGTGGCGGCGGCGAGATCCTGGTGGATCGCGTTCGCAAGCGCATCTCACCGCTCAAAGCCATGAGTGACGATTGGCTCAGCGTGATGGCCGAGTCGCATCGCCTCGGGCTTGCTTCCACGGCCACGATGATGTTCGGGCACGTCGAGACTGTTGAAGATCGAATCGAACATTTGGAACGCGTGCGTGCACAACAGGACAAATCCAAAGGATTCACCGCATTCATCGCCTGGACCTTTCAAGCCGAACACACAAAGCTGAAAGCGCCGACGGTCGGGGCGCATGAGTATCTGCGGATGCAGGCGCTCTCGCGGATTTACCTCGATAACATCCCCAACATTCAAAGTTCCTGGGTAACGCAAGGACAGGAGATCGGGCAAATCGCGCTCAAGTACGGCGCCAACGATCTGGGCAGCATCATGATTGAGGAAAACGTGGTCAGCCAGGCGGGCACCACCTTCCGGATGGGCGTCGCGGACATGCACCGTTTGATTAAGGACCTTGGCTACGAACCTCGCCAGCGGGACAACTGGTATCACCTGGTTCCATTGAGATAAGAGTTTCATCCCCGGCCACAAAGCGGCGAAATGGCACGCACAATTTGTTCTTGCCATTATCGTCTACAAATGTAATCGTTAGAACGGTCGCCCCGACGAGTATGAAGCGTCACCCGCGAATTTCCGAGATGGAGTGGGAAGTGATGAAAGTGCTCTGGGAACGATCTCCTTTGCCGGCCAGCGAAATCACCGCTGCTCCTTCCCTCGGGGTATGGCACCCGCAGACCGTAAAAACCCTTTTGGGGCGGCTGGTTCGCAAAAAGGCGGTCGGATACAAGAAGCGAGGGCGAGCTTACTTTTACGTTCCCTTGGTGAGTGAGCCGGATTGTATCACGGCGACGAGTGAATCGTTTTTGCGCCGGGTCTTCGACGGATCCTTGATGCCAATGGTCGCCCATTTTGTTGAACATAAGAAACTATCCGCAAAAGAAATTGAGGAGCTCAAGCGTTTGATCGGCCAACAAAGGAAGTAGCCATGGCTCCACTTCGGACATCTTTGCTCGATTTGCTTTCCGTGGTGTTCCGAAATTCGTGGCAAGGTTGTGTGCTCATCGTGCTGATCCTGCTGGTTCAATGGGTCTTCCGAAAACATCTTACCGCCCGATGGCGATATAGCCTCTGGTTTCTGCTCCTGGTTCGCCTGGCGCTTCCGTTGACTCCGCAGACTTCATTCAGCCTTTTCAATTGGGTCACGGCGGACGCACGTTTCGCGCTGGCTCATTCGAAACCAGCCAGTAGTCCCGACAAAATGCCGACCGGTCAGCAATCGGTCACTGGTCGCGACAGACCCGTTTCAAACGAACCCAAAACGGAAACGTCGAACCGTGCTATGGCCCGGAGTGACGCATCGTCGGCCGTTCCAGCCAATTCAAGCTCTCCTGGTATAACCTGGCGAAATAAAGTCCTGCTGGGACTGTTCTGGTGTTGGATCTGCGGCATGCTGGTAATCATCTGGCGTGTTGTGCTCGGGACGGCGCGGCTGACCGGACGGGTGCGATCGGTTCGACCGCTCATTGATTCTGCGGTGTTGGGTTTATTAGAGGACTGCAAGCAATTGATGGGCGTCACTACGCCGCTCGTTTTGGTCGAAACGCGGTGGGTTCAAAACCCCATGCTCTGTGGTTTCCTTCGGCCGCGGCTCTTACTGCCCGAAGGCTTGACCAAGCGTTTCAGCCGGGAGGAATTGCGTTTTGTCCTTCTGCACGAACTCGCCCATCTCAAGCGCGGCGACATCCTGGTAAACTGGCTGGCGACGACGCTGCAGATCGTGCATTGGTTCAATCCGCTGGTATGGATTGCGTTCTGGCGCCTGCGCGCGGACCGGGAACTGGCTTGCGACGGCCTCGTGCTTGCCTATACCCAAACGAGAGAGCATCCGATCTACGCTGCAACAGTCATCAAACTTTTGGAGGGCTTCGCGCGCCCTGTGCCGCTGCCTGGTCTTCTCGGAATCCTGGAGACCCGCGAGCAGATCAAAAAGAGGCTTTTTTGCATCCTTAATTTTACCGAACCTGGGCGATGGTCTGTAGTCGGTGTGACGCTGGTTTTAATCCTGGGGCCGTTGACGCTCACAGACGCCCCGAGGGCATCTGAAGAGCTTTTGCGTTCGGAGACGAGTGCCAACGCCGATCAGGGTGGCACATGGCACCGTCGCGCCAGTCGGTCCGTTCAAAACGGTCCATCGCCCCGCGTCGGGCATTCGATGATTTGGACGGGCAGGGAATTGATCGTGTGGGGCGGCGGGTCCGCCAGTGTTTGCTGGAGCAATGGCGGCCGATATGACCTGGCGACGGATACCTGGCGCCCGATGGCGCTGAGTAATGCTCCCAGCCCGCGCTTTTTGCACGCGGCGGTCTGGACGGGCAAAGAAATGATTGTCTGGGGTGGCCGAGCCGCTTTCGAGAACTACGACGTTAAGAATGATGGCGGGCGTTATAATCCCACGACCGACACCTGGACGCCACTCCCAACCAACCATGCGCCAATGGCCCGCTCGCAAATGGCTGCCGTCTGGACGGGAGCGGAAATGCTCATTTGGGGCGGAGCGGGCGAGGGGTGGGTGATTGAAGCCATCGGGGCTCGCTATGATCCTCAAACCGACACTTGGAAGCGGATGCCGCAGGCAGGTTCGCCAGAGCCGCGCATGGAACCGTGCGCGGTTTGGACTGGGTCCGAACTGATTGTCTGGGGCGGCGTTCGGTATTCACCCGATCAGATCACGTTCAACACCGGCGGGCGTTACGACCCGATCCGCGATCAGTGGATCCTTCTTCCAACCAACGGCGCACCCGTCGCCCGGACGGGGCACACCGCGGTCTGGACCGGCAGCGAGATGATTGTTTGGGGCGGGCACGAGGACATCCAATTTATGAATTCGGGCGCGCGCTTCAACATCGCAAGAAACACCTGGACTCCGACCACCCTCATCAGAGCACCGCAGCGTCGCATGGGGCACTGCGCCGTGTGGACCGGCTCCGAGATGATTATCTGGGGCGGCCAGACGAGCCTCCATGACCTAGCCGGGCACGGCGCGCGTTACGATCCGCGTGCCGATGAATGGAGACGCGTGACAAACATCGGCGCCCCTGCCGCCCGCTTCTTTCAGCGTGATGACGGTGCGGTTTGGACCAGCGAGGGAATGCTCATCTTCGGCGGCGGCACCGGCCGGAAGGAATTTGATTCCATCTATCTTTGGTCTCCTTCACTCAGTGGCACGTTGAACGGGGGGCATCTATGACAACTCTGGGAAAACTTTTCTTGCTGGTCGTCGCAACAGCAAACCTGAGCCGGGCGGGTGAGCCGCGGGTAATGACTTTCGATGTGCTGCCAGCCGGGATCACATTTCAGAGCTATACCGAGGACGGGATTGTCCTGGTGGGAGGAAAAGGAACCAACCGCGTATCGACAGCATTGAACCCTCAAAACTCGACGACGGCCGCTGAGATCACGTTTTCCAACGGCCGGGGCTACGGTCTTGCAGCGGGAGGCCGGTTGTTTTCCTTGCAGAGCCTCAATGTCGTCGTACCGGTGTCGGGCACGGCCATCATTCAGTCTCCCTCCGGCATCCGCACGCTCACCAACGGCACTTCGGGTGTGCTCACGTTCGACTCGCGCTTTGAGAATATCGGGCAAGTCGCGTTCCTGGTGAACCCGGGCAGCAGCCTTCGGTTTGACGATGTTCGCGTCGTTCTCGCAGACAAGCCCGGGTTCATAAACTGGGAGACGCCGCCCATTCACCCGGTGGCCTTGAGCCCGGATGGCGCCCGCCTGGCCGTTTGCAATCTGCCCGACAACCGGCTCGAACTTTTCGATGTCACCTCCGGAACGCCCGTATCAACCGGAAGCGTGCCGGTCGGACTTGACCCAGTCTCAGTGCGATGGCGCACAAGCAATGAAGTCTGGGTGGTGAACTATATTTCCGATTCGGTCAGCATCGTGGACGCCGCGAGCATGAGGATCGTGGCCACGCTCAATACCCTGGATACGCCAGCGGACATCGTATTTGCGGGCTCGCCGCAACGGGCGTTCGTCTCTTGCGCCATGCCGAACACGGTCCAGGTTTTTGATCCGGTCACTCAAACGGCCATCGCCGAAGTGCGTATCGACGGCGAGCGCCCGAAAGCGATGGCGGCCAGTCCGGATGGAAGCAAGGTTTATGTGGCGATCTTTGAATCGGGCAATGCCTCCACCATCCTGGGGCCGGCCATTACCAATGGCCTTGGCTCCAACGTGGTCAACGACACGACTGGTCCCTATGGCGGAAGGAATCCACCGCCGAACAGTGGAGCGAACTTCAATCCGCCCGTTAATCCCAATATCCCCACCAACCTTCCACCTCCTAAGGTCCCGCACATCGTGAAGAAAAATGCCGCTGGTCACTGGATGGATGATAACAACGGCGATTGGACGGAATTTGTTTCCGGCACGAACGCGGCATTATCCGGGAGGAGAACGGGATGGGACATGCCCGATCATGATCTCGCCGTCATTGATACGGCAACCTTGGGAGTGAGCTATGCGACGCGGCTGATGAATATCTGCATGGACGTGGCAGTGAATCCTGTCTCGGGCCAAATCACGGTGGTGGGCATCGATGGCATAAATGAGGTCCGCTTTGAGCCGAACCTCAACGGCATTTTTCTGCGGGTCCAGCTTGCGCGGATCGATGCTTTAACTCTGGATAAAACAATTCACGATCTGAATCCACATCTGGATTACTTGATCCGCACGTTGCCAGAAGCCGAGCGTAACCGATCCCTGGGCGACCCACGTGGCATCGTGTGGAACGCCAGTGGCACCCGCGCCTACATCACGGGCATGGGCTCAGGCAACCTTGTGACTGTCGATAGCAGCGGAAATCGCGGCGGCCCGCAACCGCTGGCGCTCGGGGAAGGACCAACGGGGCTGGCGCTGGATGAACCGCGTCATCGGCTTTATGTGCTGAATCGTTTTTCAGCCACGATTTCCGTCGTGGATACTCTTGCTCAAACAGTGGTTGGAACGGTGCCGCTGTTTGATCCAACGCCCCAGGTGATCAAAGCCGGGCGCAAACACCTTTATGACACTCACAAGACCTCCGGGCTCGGCCACACTGCTTGCGCTTCGTGTCATGTGGATGCACGGATGGACCGGTTGGCGTGGGACCTTGGCGATCCGGCGGGGTCCGTGGTCCGAATCACCAACGGGAGTGTGGATTTTCATCCCATGAAGGGCCCGATGGTGACAATCACATTCCAGGATATGATCGGACACGAACCGTTTCATTGGCGGGGCGATCGACGAGGCCTGACGGAGTTTAGCCAGACCTTCACCAATCTGCAGGCCGCGGCGGCGACGTTAACGACCAATGAAATGAAGGAGTTCAAGGAATTCCTGGCCACCATTCATTTTCCGCCCAATCCGTTTCGAGAATTCAATAACACGCTCGCCACGAATGTCCCTCTGCGCGGCCACTTCTCCATCGGGGGTGGCGCATTGCCGAAAGGCGCACAGTTGCCAAATGGCAATGCCTTTCTCGGCATGAAGAATGTTTCCTTTCCTAACGCAGGCGGCTGCCTGGAATGCCATTCGTTTCCCTCCGGTCTGGCGCCGGATGGCGCCAACGTCCCCTTTGGACCTGATGGCGAGCACAATCTAGGTCTCGTCAGCCACGGACGCCTGGGTGGGATCTTTTTGAAGCCTTCACAATTGCGAGGCTTGTTTGAAAAGACCGGGTTGGATTTCGATTCCACCAACAGCCGGGCTGGTTTTGGATTCACTCATCATGGCAATGCCGACACGCTTACCCGGTTTCTGCAAAACGCCTTTCCTTTCGTGACTGGCAACGACCAGCGCACAGCCGATTTCGTGGCTTTCCTGCTCTCCTTCTCCGGCTCGGACCTGCCCCTGGCCATACCGGACTTCATCATCAATCCGGTTGGCTTGCCCAGCAAGGATGTGCCGGCTGCCGTTGGAAAACAAGTGACCGCGAATAGTCCCGCGTCCGTGCCTCGAATCGACGAGATGCTGGCGTTGGCTAATTCACCGACCAGCCGGATCGAACTGATCGTCCGAGGCCCGAAAGACGGGCTGAATCGCGGATGGCTGTATGTGCCCATCTCGGGCGACTTTCAGTCCGATCGGAATGCGGAACGCATTTCAGCCGCGGCCTTGCGCGCTCTGGCCGGTTCCGGCAACGAACTGACTTACACGATTGTGCCCGAAGGAACCGGCCGGCGTATCGCCCTGGATCGCGACCTGGATGGTTTCCTGGACCGCGACGAATTGGACTTTCCTTCCGACCCGGCCAATCCTGCCTCCATTCCGCTACACACCGTCGTCACGATCTCTGCCATGTCCAACCTTGTCACCATCTCCTGGAACAGTGTCAGTGGCAAAACCTATCAAGTACAATTCAACAACAGCCTCGGCCTTTCGGCCTGGAGCAATCTGCAATCGAGTATGATTGCCAGCAATACCACCTCAGCGCTCAGCGAAAACATGATCGAGGCCATCCAGCGGTACTATCGCGTTCAAATTCTTAAATAGTTAAACCCATGAGCTCCGGACGTCCTCGGTAGCGTGGAGCTCGCTCGAAAACAAAACGTGAAAGCAACCGCACTACTCGCATTCGCACTTGTCTGCGGGATTCGCGCCCATGCTGAAGTGGTGTACGACAATTTCGGGCCTGGTGACAGTTATGTCCCCGCCAGCCCATTCGCGGGCGGTTTGGGTTCGGGCGGTGGTGCGACCTAACGGACAATCGCGTGGAACTGTTTCGATGTGTCTGCGGGAATTCCTGTGCTGCTCGTCGATGCCAAGACCAGCCCCTTCGTCATCTTCCACCGGTTTCCCGGCTCCGTCCAACGCCTTCATAGTGTAGTGCTGTTGCTGTTGGAGTAAGGAGCACCAAGCTGGATTGGCCCATCGCTCAAAGGTAATTCTGACATTGCCGCCTCCTTCGCTTTCCCCAATATTGAATCCATGCCGAGCGCGCGCAGACAATATCCGTTTCATTTGATTGAGCCCAAGTGGCAGCAACATTGGGAGAAACAGGAGACTTTTCGCGCGTGGAATCCAGGCGAAGCTATTCCCGAAGCGCACCCATTTGCCAGACGCCACGGGAAAAACAAAGCAGACGCAGCCACATTGCCGCCCAAGTATTACATCCTCGACATGTTCCCGTATCCGAGTGGCGCGGGGCTGCACGTCGGACATCCGGAAGGCTACACGGCCACGGACATCCTCGCCCGCTACCAGCGCGCGCAGGGTTTTCATGTGCTGCACCCGATGGGATGGGACGCTTTTGGTCTGCCGGCTGAGCAATACGCGATCAAGACCGGCCAGCATCCGCGCCAGACAACAGAAGAAAATGTCGCCACCTTCAAACGGCAGATCAAATCCCTGGGCTTCAGTTACGATTGGAACCGCGAGATCAATACGACCGACCCCAATTATTTCAAGTGGACGCAGTGGATCTTTCTGAAGATTTACAACTCGTGGTTCAATCCGAAGACGAACAAAGCCGAGCCGATTGAAACACTTTCCTATCCGCTGGAGGCAGGCAATGAAGAGGCCAAGCGCGCTTACCGGGACAGCAAACGACTGGCGTATGTCTCCGAGGCGCCGGTGAACTGGTGTCCCGAACTGGGCACGGTGCTGGCCAACGAGGAGGTCATTGATGGCAAGAGCGAAGTGGGAGGCTTTCCGGTCATTCGCAGGCCGATGCGCCAATGGATGCTGCGCATCACCGCTTATGCCGAACGATTGCTCAACGACCTCGACACGATCGACTGGAGCCATTCGCTGAAGGAGATGCAGCGGAATTGGATTGGACGCAGTGAAGGGGCAGAGGTTGATTTTCAAGTGGAAGGCCGCGCCGCGAAGATTCGCGTCTTCACCACGCGGCCGGACACGCTCTTCGGCGCGACTTACATGGTTCTCGCGCCAGAGCATCCTTTGGTTCAGCCGAAACCTGAGGGGATTGTTCCATCAGAGTGGCCTGAGAACTGTCCATGGCTCTTCACAAGCAAGGACCCACGTGAAGTGGTCTCAGCCTATAAACAAATTGCTACGACAAAAAGCGAATTAGAGCGGACCGAACTTTCGAAGAGCAAGAGCGGTGTCTTCTCAGGCGCATATGCGATCAATCCAGTTGATCGCAAAAGTATTCCGATTTGGATAGCCGATTACGTTCTCGCGACCTACGGCACTGGAGCGATCATGGCTGTGCCAGCGCACGACGATCGGGACTTTGAGTTCGCCCTAGAACACGATCTCCCGATCAAAGTGGTTGTTGAACCATCGCGGGAATGGTTGACGAAACACTTCAATCCCTTGGCATACGTCGGAATCACGTCCTCTGAACTCCGCACAGTGACTTTGAATGACGAGTCCAAGCGGTCTGAGCTTGCGATGCAGGTCGCTCAAAAAACCGGTGACTCGGTAAACCATTGTGAAGAGTGCGTGCGCCTTTTACAGCGGTTGACGTCGGGCGCCGACGCCTCTTCTGATGACCTGGCCAAACTAAGGGAATGTTACCAACTTTCACCCTGGTGCTTTGTTGACGAAACGACTCCGACAGCTTTCACGGCCGAGGGCACTGCGATGGATTCCGCCAATGCCGATTTTTCTCTAAATGGTCTACGCACCACTGAAGCCAAAGAGAAAATTACTATTTGGCTTGAAGCAAAGGGCCTCGGCAAACGAACGATCAACTACAAGCTGCGCGACTGGCTCTTCAGCCGCCAGCGTTATTGGGGCGAACCCTTTCCAATCATCTGGAAGGGCGCCCATCACGAAGCCGTGCCGGAATCCGCGCTCCCGGTGTTGCCGCCGGACCTCACCGACTTCAAACCGACCGAGTCTGGCGAGCCTCCGCTTGCCCGGGCCAAGGATTGGGTGAATTTGCCCGATGGTTCGAAACGCGAAACCAATACCATGCCGCAATGGGCGGGCAGTTGCTGGTATTACCTTCGCTATCTGGATGCGCAAAATGACGCGGGGCTTTTCAGCCAACAGGCAGAGGGTTACTGGATGGGAATAGTGTCCGTTAAATCGTTAAATGGTGAAGAGGTGAAATCGCCCGATGCCGCGTCTTCCGATTTAACGTTTCAACGTTTCAACGTTTCAACGAATCCCGGCGTCGATCTTTACGTCGGCGGCACCGAACACGCCGTATTGCACCTCCTCTATGCGCGCTTTTGGCACAAGGTGCTCTATGATCTCGGCCACGTTTCAACCTCAGAACCGTTCTTCAAGCTGGTCAATCAGGGGATGATTCTCGGTGAAGACGGCCAAAAGATGTCGAAGGCGCGAGACAACGTGGTGAATCCGGATGACATGGTGGCAGCATTTGGAGCGGATGCCTTCCGCCTCTACGAGATGTTCATGGGCCCGCTGGAGATGGTCAAGCCATGGAGCACCAAAGGAGTCGAAGGCGTTTATCGTTTCCTTGGGCGTGTCTGGCGTTTGTTCGTGGATGAGAAGAGCGAGACCGACTTCGAGCAAAGCTTGACCACTCAGCCCGACAAAGGGGCGGAGCTTTTGCAGAAAATCCAGCTCCATCCGGCCATAAAAAAGGTGGACCCGACCTCTGCTCAATTAAAGGCACTTCACGCCTGTATCAAGAAAGTAACAGAGGACCTGGAAGGGATGCGTTTCAATACCGCCATTTCAGCGCTGATGGTTTTCGTCAACGAAGCGATGACCTGGGAGGCGCGGCCACAATCTGTTTTGCATGACTTCCTCATTCTGCTCCAGCCCTTCGCGCCGCATCTGGCGGAGGAATTGTTTGCAAAGCTGGAACAAGCTCAAACCGCAGATCGCGGCCCTCAAATTCCGCTGGCTTACGCGCCCTGGCCCAAATTCAATCCGGCCCTTTTGGTGGAGGAAACGTTGGAAATCGCAGTGCAGGTCAATGGAAAGCTACGCGACGTGATTGTGTTTCCCGCGTCAGCGACGCAGCAGGAAATCGAGGCGGCGGCGCTGGCGGCTGAGAAGGTGCAACCGTTCCTGGCAGGCAAGAGCGTCAAAAAAATCATCTTTGTGCCCAGGCGATTGGTCAATATTGCCGTCGCCTGATGTTTGCGTTAGAGTCATGACCGTGCGTTTGAGAAGCAGCCATCCATGTTTAACCTGACCAGGCAGCAACAAATGGTCATCTGCCTGGTGCTCCTCCTTCTTCTGACCGGCTGGGCAGTGAAGGCGTGGCGCAGCGCACATCCGCCGGCTCCGCCTCTGCGCTCCGGCAATGAGTAAGAACTATGCAAGCCCCCAATTTCGAAGAGACTCTGGAAAAAATCCTGCAATCGGACTCACGCTACCGGCGCCACGGCTATATCTTTGTCCGCGAGGCGCTGGATCATACCCAGAAGGTGCTGGAAAAGAACGGCAAGGATGAAGTCCGCCATGTGACCGGCCAGGAACTGTTGGAGGGCATCCGCACCTACGCGCTTCAGCAGTACGGTCCCATGGCACTGATGGTTCTCAACGAGTGGGGCGTGCGCACTTGCGCGGATTTCGGCGAAATTGTTTTTAACATGGTGGAGAGTCATCTGCTCGCGAAGACCGAGAAAGACAGCCGCGAAGACTTCAAGCAAGGCTATGACTTCGAAGAGGCGTTTCGGCGGCCCTTTCTGCCTTCCTCCAGACCGGCCAAGGCCTCGGAATTGGAGTCGCAGTCCACTGAGGTCTAGACGATTTGAAGCCGAACGGTGAAGCGCTTACTATCCAGTTTTTGGTTTAACCTATCCATTATGATTGCCAGTTTGATCTCCACGAGCCACGGCGAAACCAATACTTCTGTGATTCCGGCCATTCCACCGGGGGTGCGCTTAAGGACGTTGGATAACGGCCTCACACTCATAATTCGCGAGGACCACAGCGCGCCAGTCGTTTCCGCGCAAGCCTGGTGCAAAGCCGGGAGCATCGACGAAGGCAAATGGCTGGGCGCCGGTCTTTCGCACGTGCTCGAACACATGCTTTTCAAAGGCACGACCACGCGGGCGGCGGGCCGCATTGACCAGGAAGTGCAGGACGCCGGCGGGTACATGAATGCCTACACTTCGTTCGATCGCACCGTGTATTGGATTAACGTGCCCAATACCGGCGCCAAGGTCGCCATCGACATCCTTTGCGACATCGTGCAGAACGCCACGCTGCCGGCGGACGAAATGGTCAAGGAGAAGCAGGTCATCCTCCGCGAGATGGACATGAACCAGGACGATCCCGGCCAGCGTTCGGCGCGACGGTTGTTCGAGACAGCCTACACGAAAAGCCCGTATCGCTGCACCATCATTGGCTATCCGGACATCTACAACGAAGTGCAGCGCGAGGATGTGTTGGCCTACTACAGGGAAAAATATGCGCCGAACAATTTGTTCTTCGTGGTGGTAGGCGATGCCCGTGCGCAGGAAGTGGAGGAGCAGATTCGGGCCGCGTTTGCCAAGGCCAAAGCGAAACCGCTTCCACCCGCCGTTCTGCCCGAGGAACCCAGGCAGGTGGCTGCGCGTGAAGTGATCGAGGAAGCACCCATCGAGATGGCTCACTTCCATTTTAGTTGGCACATCCCCGACTTGCGCCATCCCGATGTGCCCTTGCTCGATGTGCTGGCCGCGTTGCTTGGTGGCGGACGCAGTTCACGGCTCTACCAGCAGGTTCGTGAAAAGAAAGGCCTGGTAAACTCGGTCGATGCCTGGACTTACAGCCCGGGCAATCCCGGTCTGTTCGGCATGAGCGCGGTTGTCGAGGCGGATAAATTCAATGCAGCGCGCGAGGCCATGCTCGCTGAAGTCGAGCGCATGCAGAACACACCGGTGACCGCCGAGGAACTGATGAAGGCCGTCAAGCAATTCACCGCCGGGACACTGGCCAGCAAAAAGACCATGCAAGGACAGGCGCAGGACCTTGGCGGCAGTTGGATGGCGGCGAATGACTTGAATTTTTCGGCACGTTACCTGGAAGCGGTCAAACGAGCCACTCCTGCCGATCTGCAGCGGGTTGCCCGCGAGCACCTGACAGTGGAAAACCGGACTCTTTACGCCTTGCTGCCCAGCGGCACCGTCCCCAAGTCGAGCGAAGCCGCGGATCCGTTTACGGACAAGGCCATCCAGAAATTTGAATTTGCCAACGGCTTGCGGCTGCTCGTGAAGGAGGACCACCGACTGCCCTTTGTGGAATTCCGCGTTGTCTTCAAAGGCGGCGTCCTGGCGGAAACGGCGGCTAACAATGGCGTCGGCTTGCTCATGGCCAAGACCCTCTTGAAGGGCACTCCCACGCGCAGCGGAGAAGACATCGCGCGCGAAATTGAATCGCTGGGCGGGAGCATCGAAACTTACGGCGGCAATAATTCCTTTGGCGTCAATGCCGAAGTGTTGAGCAACGACTTTGCGGCCGGGTTGGATTTGGTGGCGGATGTGACTTTGCGATCCACCTTCCCAAAAGACGCCTTCGAGCGCGAGCGCCAGATTCAATTGGCCAACATCAAAGCGCAGAAGGATGAACTGCTGCCCTCGGCCAGCCGGTTGATGCGGCGGGGCCTCTTCGGTGACGTTGGCTACGGCCTGCACACCAACGGCACCGAAACAAGCGTGCAGCAGTTGCGGGTGGACGACGTGAAAACGTTCTATCAGGCCGTAGCGGTCCCAAACAATTGCGTCATCGCTGTGTTTGGCGACGTGAACGCTGAAAATGTGCGAGCCGCGGTCGAAAAACATTTTGGCGCATGGAAAGGAGCAGGCGACCCGCTCAAAGATCTTGCAAAAACCGGACCGCCCAAGGAGCTGAAACGGATCGTCGAGACCCGCGACAAAAAGCAGGCTGTGATGGTGATCGGCTTTGCCGGCGCTTCATTGTACGAGGATGATCGCTACGCTTTGGAGTTGGTGCAGGAGGCCTGCAGCGATTTGGGCTCGCGCTTGTTCATGCGCATCCGCGAAAAGCTTGGCCTGGCCTATTATGTCGGAGCACAAAACTTCTTAGGGTTGGTTCCAGGTTATTTCGCCTTTTACGTCGGCACCGAGCCGGAAAACGTCGCGCTGGTAGAAGCCGAGATGCTGCGCGAGGCGGAGGCACTCCGAACAGAAGGATTGACCGCCGAAGAATTAAAACGCGCGAAAGCCAAGGTTATCGGTCAGAAGAAGATTGCCCGACAGGATCTGGGCGGGTTGGCCCTCACGACAGCTCTCGATGAACTCTACGGCCTTGGTTATGCCAACATCGACCAGGAGGACGCCAAGTACGAAGCGGTCACGTTGGAGCAAATCAAGGCGACGGCGGGCAAGTATCTGAAGGAAGACGCATCGGTCATAGCGGTCATAAAGCCCCATGCACCGTAGGTCCTCTTTGGCGGGTATAGATCGGTGTGAGTCGATAAATCCTTGTCTGGGCTGAGTGAGATCCTATCAACGAAGGTTTAAATAAGGTCCATTTGGATGATGTTTCACAACCCGCGCAGGGAATTCGTTCTTGAACCCGGCTTCTGCTTACGGTTTATTCTCCTGCGCCAGGGCCCATGGAATGTGGACTTACAAACCCCGCCAGGGCCGGAAGGCAGCAACGGTAGTCTGCTCTGCATCCGCCGTGGTCACCCTGGCATTTTCCATTTTAGATTTTGAATTTTAGATTTGCGATCGATGAGATGTCAGCGGCACTTAAAACACCAAATACTGAACGCGGGTTGCGTTCCGCCATCTAAGATGTAACTCGTAAAACCAAACGTGTAAATCAGCATGGCATATCAAGTCATAGCGCGAAAGTATCGGCCGCAGCACTTCGACCATGTGGTGGGGCAGGAGCACGTCACGCAAACGCTGGCCAACGCCATCGAACAGAATCGCATCGCGCACGCTTATCTCTTCTGCGGGCCGCGCGGCACCGGCAAAACGACCATCGCGCGCATTTTCGCCAAATGCCTGAACTGCACTGGAGGACCGAAGGTGGATTTCCAGGATGACGATCCTCGCTGCCAGGAAATCACCGAAGGCCGTTCGCTCGACGTGCTTGAAATCGACGGCGCGAGCAACCGCGGTATCGAAGAAATCCGTGAGTTGCGCGAGACGGTCAAGTACGTGCCGGCCACGTCAAAGTTCAAGATTTATATCATCGATGAAGTGCACATGCTCACAAAGGAAGCGTTCAATGCGCTTTTGAAAACCCTGGAAGAGCCGCCGGAGCACGTGAAATTCATGTTTGCGACCACGGAGCCGGAGAAGGTGCTTCCCACGATCCTGTCTCGTTGCCAGCGGTTCGATCTGCGGCGTATCCCCGTCGCGCTGATCGTCAAGCACCTCCGCGAAATCGCCGAGAAGGAAAAGGTCCAGATTGATGAGGCCGCCCTTTATGCCATCGCTCGCGGCGCGGAAGGCGCCATGAGGGACGCCGAATCGGCTTTGGACCAACTGATCAGCTTTTGCGGCGATCAGATCGTTGAGAGCGATGTTCTCTCCATGTTCGGCCTTGCGGCGCAAGGGCAGCTCTTGTCCCTGGCCCTGGGCGTGCTCAAAGGTGATGCCGAGCGGGTTTTGAGGGATCTCAACGATTTAGCGCAACACGGCAAAGACCTCAGTCGCCTGCTTGCGGATCTGCTCAATCATTTCCGTAACCTGCTCATTTACCAGGTCTCGAAAGGCGATTGGAAACTGTTGGAAGTGTCGGAAGCAGAGAAAGAGAGCATCACGGCACAGGCGGAGCAGATCGGCGCTGACGCCCTCACGCGAATCATGGAAGTGTTGACGGATTGTGAAGGCGGATTGCGCAACGCAGCTTCCAAGAAGATCTTTGTCGAGGTGGCGCTGCTCAGGGCCATTCAGGCGCGCGATGCGGTGAGCATTGATGCGGTGTTGCAACAATTGACACAATTGCAGGCGAAGGCCGGCGGATCTGCCCCCGCCAGTGCCGCGACCAAAGCCATCGGGAAATCGCCACCCGCTGAGCCGATCAAAACCTCAGCCCACGTCGGGACTTTTAGCCCGGAGCCATTGACCGTGAGCGCCCGGACGGAACCTTTAACCGCCGCGGCAGGTGACGAAGCGCTCGATCAGCTCTGGAAGAACATTCTGGAGGTGGTGGGCCGGGCCAGCGCGTTTACTCGAAGCTATCTGCTGGAAGCTCATCCCGTTGCCGTTGCGAACAATGTTTTCACGATCGGATTCGATCCGGAGTTTGCGGACCAGATGGAGTTGGTCAACAACTCAAAGACCCACACCCTGCTTCAGACCAAATTTCAGGAGCTTGGACATCCGAACATCCAAATCAAATTCATCAAGGCGGAAGCGCCGGCGCCCGCCAATACGCCCGTGCCTGTGGCTCAATCTACAACCGTCGCGGCCGCTCCATCGGATTCGGCGGCGACCCAAGCCGCCGTCTCTCAACCCAAATGCAGCCAGGCGGAAAGAGTCAGCGCCGAGGATTTCAAGAACGATCCGCTCATTCAGAAGGCATTGGAAATATTCAAAGGGCAAATTGTCGAAGTCCGTGTTTAAACTGAAATCCCCAATCCCATTGGTTTATGTCGAGTATTGGTAAACTCATGAAGCAGGCTGCGCGCATGCAGCAAGAGATGGAAAAAGTGCAAACAGAGCTGGCCAATCGCACTGTCGAAGCCACCAGCGGAGGCGGCGCCGTGAAAGTCACTGCCAAGTGTGACGGCAGCATCATTGCCATCAAGATCGATCCTCAGGCTCTTAACCCGGCCGATGCAAGTTTGCTGGAGGACATGATCCTGACGGCCACCAACCAGGCCCTTTCCCAGGCTCGTGACATTTCCAACAACGAAATGGGCAAGCTGACCTCCGGATTGAGTATTCCCGGGCTGACTTGAACGAAGGACGTCCGTTCTGGCCTTCGGCATTCCATTCCGCTAGATTCCTCTTGTGCCGTCTTTGCCCGAACCGATCCTGGAATTGCTGGCTGCCTTGAATAAGCTGCCGGGTGTCGGCCCACGCTCGGCCGAACGGATTGCCTTGCACCTGGTGCAAACGGATTCGGGCGTAGCGCGCCAACTGGCCCAAGCCATTCTCCAGGGCCGGGAACGCATTTGCAACTGTCTCAATTGCGGCGCATTGACGGAAGAGACTCCCTGCTCGATTTGCACGGACCCGCGTCGTGATGCTGCTGTGGTTTGCGTCGTCGAACGGCCCGTGGATATCATCTGCATCGAAAAAGCCGGCAGCTTTCGAGGCAAGTTTCATGTGCTGGGTGGAAGGATCTCGCCGCTGAACGGAATCGAACCGGAGGATCTGCGGATCGCCGAATTGGAGCATCGGCTGTCGGTTGAGCCTGTCCAGGAGGTCGTCCTTGCGCTTCCAACGGACGTCGAAGGTGACGCCACCAGCTTTTATCTGGCCAAACGATTGGCGGCGAAAGGAGTGAAGCTGACTCGCATTGCCTATGGTTTGCCCGCCGGCAGCGCGCTGGAATTTGCCGATGAACTCACTCTCAGTCGCGCTTTGGAGGGGCGACGGGAAATGACGGACGCATAAGGGGCCGCATGATTCCTTCGGTGGTTGTTTTCGATTTAGGGAAGGTGCTGGTCGATTTCGATTACAACATTGCCGCTGGCAAGATTGCCGCTCGCGGCCGAATTGGCCCGCAGGCGGTGAGGGACCTGATCGATCATTCTCCTCTGCTGTTCAGCTACGAGACGGGCAGGATCACCAAAAACCAATTCTTTGCCGAGGTATGCGCCGCCACCGGCTTTCGTGGCGAGCTCGAAGAGTTCGGCCGGTATTTCAGCGATATCTTCGCGCCCATTGAAGCCATGGTCGAACTACACGCGCAGTTGCGCAGACGGGGCGTTTCGACGTTTGTTTTTTCAAACACTAATGAACTCGCAGTGGACCATATTCGGCGCAGCTTTTCCTTCTTTGGAAACTTTGATGGCTACATCTTTTCGTACGAACACGGGGCGATGAAGCCCGAACAACGAATTTACGAGGTCGTGGAGCGGGTGACGGGAAGGTCAGGAAAGCAAATCCTCTACTTGGACGACCGTTTGGAAAATGCCGAAGCTGGCGTCATCCGGGGATGGCAGGTGATCCGGCACGAAACGCCGGAGAAGTCCAAAGCCGTGCTGGAACAGCTCCATTTGCTGGGCGGAGAAAAAGCTTCGACGTAAAACGCCCCATTTCCTGCCGCCATCAGAACGACGCCTTCAACGAGGATTTGAGCAGCGTATCGATCGAGCGATCGATATCGCCCAGGGTAATGAGCCTCTCGCCCAGATCGTTCAAGGCCAGCCGCGTGGTCTGGAAGCGCTCCGCAAGGGTATCGAAGATGCCGGCCAAATCATACTTGCGCGCGAGCCGATGATCGCTGGCGACGCGGTAATTGGCACGGCCCAACTCCTCGTAGTATCTCAGGTCCGGAAACCCCCGTCTCTCCGCCCGGATGCGGATGTGGTCGGGAAAGATTCCCGACAAGAAAAGCGAATGATTGCCGATGTGAGCGCGGATGTAGAAACGGGTCGTGTCATCCGCGGTCTGCAATGCGGCCAGCATATCCACAAAGTAATCCAATGGCCTGGCTTCACCTTTCACAACGCAGCGCGTGCTTTGAATGTGGGAGAATTGAGCCAGCACTTCAGCCACGTAATCGGCGACCGCCCGTTCTATGATGCCGGAACGCCGGAAAACCTGCCGGACCAGAATGTAGAAATAGAAATGCGTGGAGATGCGCAAACAACTGCGATGTTCCAAAACCGCGCGAAAGAGCGATTCATCATCCAGGATAGCATCGCGGCTCTCCTCGTCGGCCAGGAGCTTGATGAGGCACTCGGTCGTATTAACTTTGGGCCGCAGCACGCTGAGGATGAATTCGATGTCCTCAGCAGTGAACTGGACCCGGCAATTTGGCTGTATCACATTCATCACTGCCTATGGTTCAATTCATCGGCATCACATGGAATTGCATTACAACATAAGCCAGGATGGGTTTCTGCCAAATCGCGTCACCGGGGTGGTTTCCCGAATGCAGCGGTAGGTATTTATTTCGAAGACAAGGGGAAACAGGATAAAACTCCTTACATGTTCAGTCGGTATCGGCATACAACGCGCAGCTCTTGGCCGAAGCCAATTTATGTGTAAATGCAAAGCCTTTGCCGGTCAAGCATCAGTGTCGAGGTATGGGACACACTGCGGGTTGCTCGACACCTGCCATACAGTACACTCCTCACAGTGGAATCTGAAAACGACATCATTCCAACTCGCTCCAAACGCCAGGCCATGGATTGGAGTCTGGTCTTGTTGAGCCAGGGAATCGAAACGACCATCCAACGCGCGGACAAGGACCACGGCTGGCAATTGGTCGTAACGCCCCTCGAGTACACCCGCGCGCTTGAATCCATTCGCCAATATCAGACGGAAAATCGTGCCGACCTCTGGCGCCGATATCTCCCGGGGAGTGGGTTGATCTTCGATTGGCGGAGCGCCGTATGGTTTCTCCTGCTCACGATACTTTTCGCCATGAGTGAAATCCGTTTTGGTGTTCTGAAGACAGCGGGCAGCATGGACAACCAGGCGGTTTGGGCCGGTGAATGGTGGCGGCTTTTTACGGCGACAATGCTGCACGCGGACATCCCTCACCTGGCCGCCAATATGACCGCAGGAGTTCTTCTGTTGGGGCTGGCGATGGGAAGTTTCGGTGCTGGCTTCGGCGTTTTGGGGTCCTACCTTGCGGGCGTGGGAGGAAATGTGGCAGGGCTGCTCCTTTATCCTGGATCGCATCATGGGTTGGGCGCCTCTGGCATGGTGATGGGAGCGCTGGGTTTGCTGACAGCGCAGTCTCTGGCAGCGCTTCGCGGCGGTGCTTCAGCGAGACAAGTTGTCGTGCGCGGATTCATGGGCGGCCTTCTATTATTGGTGTTGTGGGGACTGAATCCCGCGACAGACGTAATTGCTCATGTGGCGGGTTTTCTCACGGGCATCCTGTTGGGCGGATTATTCGCCTTGCTCCCGGCAAAGGTGATTCAAAGCAAATCGGCCAATAGAACGGCAGCTCTGGTGTGTGCGGGCTTGGTGATATGGACGTGGTGGCTGGCCCTGTTTTGAGGCAGCTGCCGCCTGCGGCATTAAGCGAACTGAAAGGCGAGCACCAGTGATTTCGATGCTGCTGCGCGATCGCCGCCATCAATCAGATTCGGAAACCGGTTCGTACGGTTCCACGATTACTTTGCCCAGAACATTGCGAGAGCCGAGGTGCGCAAACGCCGCCGGTGTTTCCATCAGTGGATAGGTGGAGTCGATCACGGGCTTCAGTTTTCCAGCCGCGGCCCATTCCAACGTGGCTCTCAGATCAGCGCTGTTGCGGCCATAGCTTCCAATCAAGCGATGTTGCTTCACAAAGAAAGGCCAGAGATTCAGTTGAAACTCGCGCCCGGCAGTGGCGCCGCAGGTCACGATGGTGCCACCACGCGCGAGACAATTGAATGATTGTCGCAATACTTCGCCACCAACATGTTCCACGACCAAATCAACGCCGCGCTTGTTGGTAATCTTGCGGACCTCCTCCGGCCAGTTGGAATCGCTGGCATTCAGCACAGAATCCGCGCCAAGATATTTGGCCAGAGCGCGCTTGGCCTCGGTGGAACCCGTGCTGATTACGCGCGCGCCCAGTTGTTTGGCGATTTGGACCGCAGCGGAACCGACGCCGCTGGCTCCCGCAATGACCAGAACCCAATCGCCCGTGCGCACCTGAGCCCGATTCGTGAGCATGTGCATGGCGGTGCTGCCCGCCAAGGTCAGCGCGGCGGAGGTTTCGAATTCAACCTGGTCGGGCAATCGCACCAACGCGCGTGCCGGCACCGCGACTTTTTCTGCGAACCCGCCATCGCGTTGCACGCCGAGGATCACGTTGTTAATGCACATCGATTCGTCGCCGCGCTGGCAGTACTCGCATTGGCCGCAGAAGAGATTGGACTGAACGGCAACGCGATCGCCCGATTGCCAACCGGCAACATTCGGGCCCAAAGTCAAAATGCGTCCGGCAATTTCGCATCCCGGCGTGCGAGGCAGCTCCATGGGCATGGGAAGTCCGCCTTTCTCCAGCCACAAGTCGAGATGGTTCAGTCCGCAGGCTTGGACCTGGACGATCACTTCGCCTGCTGCCGGCTGCGGATCGGGTAACTCGCGAAGTTCAAATTTCCCGGGTGTGCCGTGAGCGATCAATTGAACGGCTTTCATGACGCTCATTGAACACCTGCGAACGGGATTTGGACAAGGTGTAAGCGTAAGCGTGCTGCCTCTTCTACTTTGGCTCGACACTGCTCTTTGCCTTTCGGATGATAGAGGCATGCGCGCGCCAATTCCTTTCCGGCCCATTGCGCTCATGCTCCTTTGCCTTGGCTCTGCGTGCGCAGCCCAAGAGTCCGCCCCGCTTTTCGGAACCAAGCTGCTCACCGTAGAGGGTGATCTCTCGGCCAGGATGGTGGCTGGTATCGATGCCTTTCTGATGCGGGAAATCGAACGATCGGTGGAAACACGCCCGAAGTTGTGGCAACGGGATTTTTCGTCGCGTGAAGCTTATGAAAAGTCCGTGCAGCCTAATCGGGAGCGGTTTCGAACATATGTCGGTGCTGTGGACGCGCGATTGCCGGTGACGGCGTTGGAGTACGTGGGCAGTTCAACGACTCCTGCATTGATAGCTGAGACGGCAAGTTACAACGTTTATGCGATACGCTGGCCCGTGTTTGAGAAGGTATTTGGCGAGGGCCTGTTGCTTGAACCCAAGACTGAACCGGTCGCATGCGTGGTTGCGATACCCGACGCCGATCAAACGCCCGAAATGCTGGCGGGCCTTACCGCAGGCGTTTCGCCGGACGCGCAGTTCGCCCGGCGGCTGGCTGAAAGCGGGTGTCGCGTAATTGTGCCGGTATTGATCGACCGTGACGATACGTGGTCGGGCAATCCTGCTCTGAAGCGCTTTACGAATCAGCCACACCGCGAATGGATTTATCGACAGGCTTTCGAAATGGGCCGACATATCATCGGATATGAAGTGCAGAAGGTTTTGGCAGGGGTGGACTGGCTGGCGCAGGAGCCTGTTCAAAGTCCAAGCTCCAATGGCCAAAGGCCCAAAATCGGCGTGGCCGGATATGGCGAGGGAGCCTTAATCGCGTTTTATTCGGCGGCGTTGGACACGCGCATTGATGCGGCCCTGGTGAGTGGTTACTTCAATTCCCGCCAGCGGATTTGGGAGGAGCCGATTTATCGGAATGTCTTTGGACTGCTGGACGAGTTTGGCGATGCGGAAATCGCCACCCTCATCGCGCCACGTAACCTGATTGTCGAACATAGCGAATCGCCAAAGATCGACGGCCCTCCGAACGCTCGGGAAGGGCGGAGTGGCGCGGCGCCCGGCAAGATCCTGACCCCGGACTTCAATGCCGTTGAAATGGAGGTCGCGCGCGTCAAATCCCTGATCGGCGCTATGACCAACCATGTTCGGCTGGTGCATGGTAACGAAGGAATGGCTGTCGGGCCCGCCTCGGAGCGGGGGTTGACTTTTTTCCTGCGAAGTCTCGGCTTGGAGAAGGTGAAGCCGCCAGAGAAGGCGCCGTTGGATGCGCGCAAGGCATTCGATTCGGGTGAGCGGCAAAAACGCCAGATCGATCAACTTGTCGAGCACACGCAAAGGCTGCTGCACCTTTCGGAGCGGGTGCGGGATGATCGGATCTGGAAAACGCTACGGACGAATTCTCTTGGAGAATACCGAGCTGCTACCGAGCGATACCAGAGGATGCTTTGGAAAGATGTCATCGGCCGTTTTCCCGCAGTTCCGCCGACTACGAGCCCGCTGTCTCGACAGATTCATGACAAGGCGAATTGGAGGGGTTACGATATCGTGTTGGATGTGTTTCCAGACGTCTTTGCCTGGGGCGTGCTGCTCCTGCCTAAGGATCTCAAACCGGGCGAACGTCGGCCCGTTATCGTTTGCCAGCACGGATTGGAAGGCCTGCCAGTCGACACGATCACTGACGATCCTAAAGCCAGTGGCTATGGAGCTTACAAAGCCTTTTCTGCGCGATTGGCCGAGCGCGGCTTTGTCGTGTTCGCACCTCACAATCCTTATCGCGGCCGTGACAGCTTTCGGGTGCTGCAGCGAAAAGCTAATCCACTGAAGAAATCGCTCTTCTCGATTATCCTCGCGCAGCATGAGCGTATTCTGGACTGGTTGTCGGAGCAGCCCTTTGTGGATCCGGCACGGATCGGATTCTACGGGCTTTCTTACGGCGGCAAGACGGCCATGCGCGTTCCATCGCTGCTGGATCGATACGCGCTGTCGATTTGCTCGGCGGACTTCAACGAATGGATTAAGAAAAATGTCACCGTGGATTCCGGTTACAGCTATATGTTCACGGGCGAGTATGAAATGCCGGAGTTCGATCTTGGCCATACCTTCAACTATGCCGAGATGGCGGCGCTGATCGCCCCGCGGCCCTTCATGGTGGAACGAGGTCATGACGATGGAGTGGCTCCGGATGAGTGGGTCGCTTACGAATATGCCAAAGTGCGGCGGCTCTACGCGAAGCTCGGTATTCCCGAGCGAACGGAGATAGAATTCTTCAACGGCCCCCATACGATCCACGGTGTGGACACATTCCGATTCTTGCACAAACATTTGAGCTGGCCGGAGCCGAGGTAGCGCTGCGAAAAGACACGGATGAACCCAAAGCGAATTGAGGTTGTCGAAGGCGACATCACCAGACAGCAAGTTGACGCCATCGTGAATGCGGCTAATGTCACACTGCTTGGCGGAGGGGGCGTGGATGGCGCCATCCATCGCGCGGCGGGTCCTCAACTCCTGGAGGAGTGCCGCAAGCTGAATGGTTGCCCGACCGGCGAAGCGAAAATCACCAGGGGCCACCATCTTCCCGCCAGGTGGGTCATTCACACCGTGGGCCCCGTCTGGCGTGACGGCCAACATCATGAAGATGACTTTTTGACGAACTGCTACCGGAATTCGCTGGCCCTGGCGGAAAAGCACGGCATCTGCACCCTCGCCTTTCCCGCCATCAGCACCGGCGCGTATGGATTTCCATTGGAACGTGCCGTGAAAATCGCCGTGCGGGAAGCGAGGACTTTTCTGGAAGAGAGTAAAACGGTTAAAAAAGTGATCTTTGTTTGCTTCGGAACGGCAGCTTACGAAGCCTATCTCAGCGAAGTGAAGCCGACTGGCCAGTAGGCCGTTTGCCGTCTCTTATTGAGGTTTGGCAAAGAAATCTGTTTTCCTGGCTTCCATGGACGGTCCCCAGATCTTGATGTTGTCCACCATCCCGGTGTCATCAAAGGAACCGAAGCCGATGTAGCCTGAGCGAAAGGTTTTGTCCTCTGCCGTCATGATCGGCTTCTCCATATCATCGAAATAAACCTTGATGCTGCCGTCGGATATTCGGCGCTCCAGACGCACTCTGTGCCAGACGCCCAACCCCCAGTTGACTCCTTGCGTGGTTTCCTTCGCAATGTTGGTACGGGGCGCGTTGTTCACGACAAAGATGTTGTGCGCGTTTTTGTCCGCAGCCGTGGCAATGTGCGTGTAGTAAAAGTTCGTCGGCGACTGGAATCCATAGAACACGCACATGTCGCGGTGGCCGTACTCTCGCCCGGTCTGAATGAAGTCCGCTTCCAGGATGAAATCGCCAAACACCTTGTCCGCGATGAGCGCGATGTTAACCGGCGAGCGCACGCGGGGTTTGTATTCGCTTTGTCTTATCAGCTCTAACGCGACTTGAGCGTTCGTCGCGCAAAGTTTCCAGGCTTTTGGATCCGTCATGACGAACTCCTCAATGGCGTTCGGCTTGTCAAACTTCTGTTCGTAAAGAAGCTTGTAGCCTTTGGGAAGCCCGACCACTTCCGATTCGAATTTGAGCGCGCCAAGCTCTCTTGGCTTCGGCGAGTTATCTTGAAATGCTCCGCCCGGCTTTTTCTCGGCGGCCATGACGGTCCAAACGGCAGCCAACAGACAGAGAACGATGCTAATGCCGAAGCCCATGATGTGCCTCACCGCTTTCAGACCCTTTCGGGAACCACGAACGGCTTTCGATACTCGCGCGTCAACAGCGCGTCGGCCTCCGTGTTGCCGATGAATTTCTCCGTTTTTGGATCCATTTTCAGCGCCGGACCGATGGTGGCTTTCGTCGCGTTCAGATCCACACCGTTGGCAGTCAAGTGTTGTTCCATGCGCTCGAATGCTTCCAGCGCGCGGTCGTCATTTTGAAGCTCCTGGCGAATTTCGCGGGTCGAAGCGGTCTTGCCCAATCGATAGGAAATATTGCCCGTGTGACAAAGCGCGCTGGACAGATGGCCTTCCCAAATATCCGCGCGCAAATCGGTGTATTTGCGGCTGCGCACCGCGTCGATGAAGTTCTGAAAATGGTTTGACGAGCCGCTCCAGGATTTGATCTCTTGGCCTTTCTTGTCGAAAGCGGTGGCTGCGGTGTAGCTGGGCACGAGCACGTAACCATCTTCACATTCGATCACGACGGCCACGCTGGCCTTGATTTCTTTCACCTCGCCGTCCTTGTCCTTGACTTTCCAGGCGCCGGTTTTGGGATGCTTGAAACTGTCCATGTTCTTCGCGCCGGTCCCTTCCGGCAGGCCGCGCACCTCGAAAATCAGGGGCGCTCCTGGATAATCATGATAAACGATCTGAGTGTTCGGAGTTTCACCGTCATCCACGTAACCCAGGCGTCCACCGACGCTGAACACGCGTGGCGACAGGTGGTCCACACCGAGAAACCAGCGGGCGATGTCCATCTGGTGAATCCCTTGGTTACCCAAATCGCCGCTACCGTAATCCCAAAACCAATGCCAGTCGTAATGAATGGTGCCAAACTCGGGGTTTTTGGAGTTGCGCCGCGGCGGAACCAGCGGCGCGGGGCCGATCCAAAGATCGTAGTCCACTTGGTCCGGGACTTTTTGCGGGCCCTCGCTTTCGCCGATGCTCGGACGCGGCTTATAGCACAGGCCATGCACGGCCAGAATCTTGCCGATGTTGCCAGCCCGCACCCATGCGACAGCTTCCTTTATGCCGCGGCTGGAACGGCTTTGCGTGCCTGCTTGCACGATGCGATCATACTTGCGCGCGGCCTCCACGATCTTGCGGCCCTCCCAAACGTTATGCGACACGGGCTTTTCCAGATACACGTCCTTGCCGGCCTGAATCGCCCAAATGGCTGCCAACGCGTGCCAATGGTTCGGCGTGGCGATGCCGATGACGTCCACGTTTTTGCTTTCGAGCAACTTGCGAACATCTGTGTAGGTTTCGACATTGACGCCCTTGTCCTTCCATCTCTTTTCCTCCCGTCCTAAAACGTTGCGGTCCACGTCGCACAATCCGGTGAGGCGAACGCCTTTCAGGCCGCTGAAGCCACTAATGTGGCTCTCCCCGCGGCCTCTGAAACCGACCACGGCAGCGCGGATTTCGTCGCTAGGGCTGATCTCTTGCGTGAAAGATGGAAAAGGCACCGAGGACGCAGCAGCCGTCAGAACGGCGCTCTTAAGGAAACCGCGACGAGTGATCGTTTTCATAATTGAGAGTTTGGGCTATGTGTTGACGCAATGGAGCGATTGTTTATTTAGGGAAATACGGAGTGAAGCGATGCAGTATTGGAAGTCATGCCGTCAATGGAGTAGCCGCTTTCAACCTCGATCGGTCCAACCCCCTTTTCTCCGTTCATGCAGCGACCCTATCATTTTATTTTTTGCTCTGCGTATTGCGTATATTGCTCGGCAACTTTGCCCTGTCGTTCATCACCTTCGTGAAGGTAGAAGCGATAGCGGAAAGTGACGCTCTTGCCCGCCGGAACAGTCAGATTCCCGGCGCCGGCGGGCTTCTTCTCAAAATCATGGACGCCGAATGGATTGGCAGCGAACAAACCGTAATCGCGCACATGCCACCATGTGGGGTGCTTGGGGTTCTGCGGGTGATCGAAGATGGCGATGCCAAGAATCTTTCCTTCAACGGGTCCATGATAATCACACCACTCCGCGCGCTTGCCCCAGGTTTCGGCATCACGCACGCCGGTGCTCTGGACGATGTGTCCGGTTGGTTTGTCCGTATTAAGTTTGTTTGGCTTCAGTCGCATCGTTTCTACCACGCGCACAGCCATGGTGCCTTCCTTCGTGTCGCCCAGGACGACTTCCTTTTCGCCGGCGTGCAACGTGATATCGAAATCAAAGAGGCGCTCATTAGCCGGGCGCGCGTAAACACGAAAGGTCAGTTCGTCCGTGCAAACGACCGAACCGTCCGGAGCAACCCATTTATTCCTGGAGCGGATGACGCCGGATTCGGCGCCGGATTTCACTTCGAGGAGTTTATCATGCACAATTTTCCCGGCTCTGGCTGTCTCTGCCCAGAAATCGACGCCATTGACCGCGCCATGTGAATACCAGAGCGAGCGATGGTGCGGATGGTCGTGGTCTTCGCCTTCTGAATCGCGTTGCATCGGATAGTTGCGCGTCAGGGGAAGCTGGTGAGGTCCAATGAGCGGGTAAAAGTAAACATGGGGGGCGCCCTTGAAGTGATACTCGGTGAAGAGTTCGCCGTTGATTTCCACGCGGACCTTGTTCTCCAGTTCCGTGATTTTGACCCCTTCAGCTTTGCCCTCAGCGCCGACCAGGGAAGCTGCGGTAGTCGTGCAGAAAATCAGACCTGTAATCAACGCAAGCCACTTTTGGGTCATGGGCTAACCGTATTCGGCTGAGGTTAAGAGGGTCAAATCGAAAATCCTGCAATCGATGTCTGATATTCATCGGGCACGTTTTAAGCCTGCAAATAAATCCTTGCTTTCTTCCCGTTAACTTATCTACAGTCAGGCGTTCCAGAAAAACGAACAACCCTGTTGTACCTATGAATGCATTGCTCTTCTTCGTGGATCTGTTACGCAATCGGCTCAGTCGACACTCCTCGACAAAAATGGTCTTTTTCACCGTATTTGCAGTTGCTCTGGCGTTGGAGGCGCGGGCTGCCAACATCCCCTTCGATCTTTTCGGCAGGGCGGGCAGCGGATTATTGAGCGGGAACGAGATCCACGCCATCACCGGAAGTCCCGGCAGCGGCGGCGAACTTGGGGGCATCATATTCAACGATTCAACCTTAGTGCTTTCGATCCATGTCGGTTGGGGCAGTGCCAACGGGTTCGTGAACCTGACAGGTAACACGACCCTCGGTCATTTGCACGGCCCAACCGCCTCTGGCGGCACGGCTGCTTTCAATGAACCCGGTAACGTCAAATATACGCTGCATACGCTTCCTGAATGGAACAACAGCGCAAGCGCGGGTGGGTACAACGGGAGCATTAACATTCTTGCCGGAGATGTGCAGGCCTTACTTGACGGGCGGTTTTACTTCAACGCGCACACCGGCTTGAACCCTATGGGTGAAATCCGAGGCCAATTGGTGATGGTGCCGGAGCCTTCCACGTGGACGTTGCTTGTGCTGGGCGCGGGCGGGTTGCTTTGCTGGAGGCAGCGCCGAAAAAACTGACGGACGGCCCAAGTCTTCTTTATTCTGCTTAACATGACCAAACGCAAGCATCAACCGCTTGCGTTTTTTTGGTCAGCCCGAATTAAGCAGCTTTGCCCCCAAACCAGGACTTCATAAGCGATTTGGACTCCACCTGGCCCTGACGGACCTTCAGTTGCCCAAGTATGGATTGCAGGCCGATAAAGAGTTTATGCCACTGGTTCTCCACGCTGCGCAGCGCATTGTCACTCATTTCGCTGAGAAACCGAATGGAAGGGCCGGAGGCGATCAAGGAATGGACATCCTCGCGGCTGACCGGACCACAATCGATGGAGCAAAGAATCAGCTCCAGCTCCTGCGTAATGACGCTTTTGATTTCCAGGAATTGGTTCTCATCCTCGGGCGTGAACTTCTTGCTGCGCGCCATGGTCATGAAGGTGTTGAATTGCTTCCAGCACTCCAGATAGCTCTCCATCCGGAGGATAAGTTGTTCGACATTGTTCTTGCTCATAAATGGCGGCTGTTAGTGGGTGATCGTTTCAGGTTTTGGTTGAAGGCTTGCGGCACGAGGAAAATGATAGCCCCACCCCGAAGCTCGCGAGCCAGGAGTTTCAGGGCAGCGTAATGAACGATAATCTCCGAAAGGGGCATCTGAGCCCTCTGGGCAGCGCGAAATGAAGCCAGCACTTTTTCGCCGATGGCACACATTTGCGACTCCGGAAAGGACTGCGGCAGAGTCGACGTCATAACGCGACCCTCGCGATCCAGCGTAAAGCTGCCCGACGGCAGGCGCATCAGCCGTGAGCGACTTTTGGAAAAAAAACTCAGGAGACCCATTTGGTCAGAATGCTTTTCATTGTGTCCCGCAACTGTTCCGCTGATAACGTCGGCGGGAAGCCAACACAAAGCCTGGATTTGGCACAGGGCGCAAGCGCCACCTTGCGCTGTGGTCCCGTGCCGACGACCTGCTGCAATTGACCGGCCTGAAGGCGATCGCCCAGCGATTGAAAGTTCTCCAGCGTTTCCCGCATCCAGTCCGACATCGGCTTGGGATTTTCCAGACCCCAAAAATCCTGGGATGGATTTTCGCCCGAACCCACGGCCAGGACGAACTCCACTCCGTTGAGTTGCGATAGCTCGGCGAGCAAGGTTGCAGCGTTGGCAGGCGACCCATTGCCGGTGGATTCAATGGGGAGGATCTGGGACGCAGCCTCGTCCAGGGCTTGAGCCGTGTTAAGCAACAGCCCCTGGTAGGAAGTAAAGATCGTGCGCTCCCGATTTGGTTCGGCGGGCATCGTCTCGAAGTTGCCAGCTTTCCAGGAAAGGATGCGCTGAAAGGCCGGTTCTGCGCTGCACTCCGGGGCTTCGGCATGGATGACCTCCCCATTCTGAATCCAAATTTTGCCTTCCACGACGCCATTGGTGATTTTGAGCACAGAGGAGGACTGAGACAGGCATTCTAATTGGATGATATCCACCAGGCTCTTGCTTTGCACCCCGCGGAATCCACCTTGAGCTTCGCGATTGAGCAACGACTCGATGGATTCCATAAAGAGTCCCATCTCCTGATCCGATTCAGGTTTGATCCAATATTGATCGACACCCATGCCATACGCGCGGGCGCGAAATTGCTCATCGCGAATACTGGTCAGCACCACCAGTCGCAATTGCGGATATTTTCGCCGGGCAATGGAAAGGACTTGCAGTCCATCCATTTTGGGCATGTGCAGATCCACAATCATGAGGGTAAATGTTTCAGATTCCAACAAGGCCAGCGCTCGTGGGCCCGAGGAAGCTGTCCGGACCTCCGGCAGACTCGACAAATGCTTGCTCAGCATTTCCCGGTACAAATCCAGAAAATCCTGATCATCGTCCAAAAGGAGAATCTTAGGCTGTGCGGACATTTTCGTTCATTCAACCGAGGTAACTAACATCACAAAAGATGCTGAAAGCAAAAACCAAGCCGAGGCAAAACCTGCCGGAAGGGAAGTGGCGCATGACATGCTCTGGCTACAGCCGCATGTTTGGCGTCATCAGGAAAATCTTTCGTAAGTCTCCCCCGAGCGAGGTCCATCCTACGTCCCGCTTCTTGAGTCCAGTTGGCGAAGACGGGAAAAATCCCTTTGCGTTTCAAGGGGAACCCGATCCTGCCATCTGTGATGAACCGCCGGCCGACCCGTCCGATCCGGCCGATTGCCTGGCCATATCTTACAATGGAATCCTGCGTCAACTTCCCAAGGAGCTATATGGGAAAAATACTCCCGGCGCAGGACAAATATTTTCCGTCGCTAAAAGTCGGATCATTGAACAATTAACTCAGGGAGCCATCAAAGTTCCGTTTGGCGAGATACGGCGGGCGGCGCCGCTCGGAACCTTTGTCAGCAACGGCGCACACGACGGCAAATTGATCGACTTGCCGTTGAGAGAGATACTTGGCCAGCTCCAGCCCGATGCTTTTGTGCGCCGGCCTCAGCAGTGCGTCGAGATTCCCCCCGATGTCGAGGATCTCTTCGGCAGCAAAGGTGAGCGTCTCGCGCCCCTGCGTGTGTTGGAAAAGGATAACCGCCTCAAACCCGGTGGGCCGGGTCCCGCTCCTTCCGTCGCCGCCAAGCCGGCAGCCATCCCAACGACGCTTCGCATGACTCCGTCCGCTCCTTTGGCCGTTCCTGCACCTAAAGCCCCAGCGAGGCCAGCTTTTGCGCCAGCCTCTGTTCCGCTGCCGGCGCCGCAAGCAACCGGACAGAGAATCTCCATCTCTACGCAACTGCCGAAGTCGGCGCCGTTGCCCAAGCCACCAATTGCTCCCTTGCCGAAGCCGCCAGTCCCATCGCCTCAGCCGGGAGTTTCAGAGGGCAATCAATTAGTCGTTCCGCTAAGGGATATCGCGCAAGGCTGGCCAGAAGCGGTGAGAAACGAGATCGAAGAACTTGATCTGGTCAACGCGTCATGTGCTTTCCCTCTTTCTGAGATCGGCCAGGCGCTGAAACAAGGCGTGATTCATTACTCGTGGCAGCAAATTCGCGCTTTGATCAAACCAGCGCCTCCTTTGGATCCTTCCGTCCATGGAGAAACTATGCTGCAGCTGCCTTTGCAGATAGTCGCTCCGCTCTACATGGCTCGTAGAGCATCCGATCAGGAACAGCAAAAGATTTCTTTTGGAGAGGATATCCCGGATCTGTTCGTCAGGGGCCAGGGCAAGGGAACTTCGAGACCGCCTCCTGCCGCGCCTGCGCCGGCGCAACCTCCTCCTGCGGCTTCTTGGGCAGCGCCAGCGTCGCTGGCGCCTCCTTTGGTATCGCAAACTCCGACTGCAGCCAGGCCACCGGCTGCCAGTGCTCCCACCGCGAGCGCAAAGGGCACTCTGAGGATTTCCCTCTCGGATGTCAGCGCCCATTGGCCGGAAGCCGTGCGCAACGAAGTTGCGAGGCTTCGCCTCACGGAGGCGATATTGGATCTCCCGCTGGATGCAATCGAGGCAGGACTCAAAGCGGGCAAGGTCAATTACGAGTGGAGGGCATTATGTGAATGGTTGAACCCGTGCCCGCCAGAGGCTCTTTCCGCTCCTCATGCAGAAACGCGTCTGGATCTGCCGCTGAATATCCTTGCGCCACGTTTTCTCCAATGCCGGCCTCTGCAGCCCAGGAAATCGGCAGCGCCCATCAACGTGCCTGATCTGTTCAGCGTCGCTGGCGAACAACTGACAACTTCTGTTCCCGAGGAAAGCGCCCCCGCCGTCGCCCCACCGGTCCCTCAGATGGTTCTGCCGAGAGTGGCCGAAAACCTTGCGGAGCTCTTTGGTGAACCCGACAAGAAAAACTGGACTCCCAACGAAATTGTCCACAAAACCAGCTCGCTTCCCGGTGTGGCTGGCGCGCTCATCGCCTTGCAGGATGGCCTGCTCGTGGCCAGTTGCATGCCGCCCGCCTGGAAGACCGAAACGATTGCTGCATTTCTTCCTCAAATCTTCGGGCGAATGAAACAATATGCAAAGGAACTCAAAATGGGCGAGTTAACCAGCGTATCATTCGCGGTGGATCAAGGCACACTGCAAATCTTCAACGCCGGCATTATCTATTTTGCCGCCCTGGGAAAATCCGACGCGCCGCTGCCTTCGGAACACCTCAGCCTTATTGCCCGCGAACTGAGCCGACACACAAAGTAAAATCAGCGAGAAAAGAATTTATGGCGATCATCAACCAAGCGACCAAAGAACTCCAGGTCAAAATCGTCTATTACGGACCGGCCCTGGGCGGCAAAACCACCAACCTGGTGCAAGTGCACGATCACGTGCAGACGGCGCAAGGCCAAAAGGGCAAACTTGTTTCCCTGGCCACCAGCTCGGACCGCACGCTCTTTTTCGACTTCCTTCCCATCGAGGCAGTCGCCATTAAGGGCTTCAGGACGAAATTTCAGCTTTATACTGTTCCGGGCCAGGTCATCTACAACACCACTCGTCAACTCGTGCTGCGCGGCGTGGACGGCATCGTCTTCGTATCCGACTCGCAGTACGAGAAGATGGAGGAAAACGTCAAAAGCTTCACCAATCTCGAAGACAATCTGAAGAGCTTGAACCTCAATCTGGCGCACATTCCTTGCGTGTTGCAGTTCAACAAGCGCGACCTGCCCAATGCCGCTCCGGTCGAGTACATGGAGTTTCTGCTCAACAACCGCGAGCTTCAGGTCCCTTCCTTTACCGCCTGCGCCAACAAGTGTGAGGGCGTCTTTGAAACCCTCAACATGATCACACGGATGTTACTCCACAAGTTTATCAACGAAGCCAATCGCAAAGCCGCGTGATATGTCGCTTCCCCAACTCATCGAGGAAGATATTCGAGAGCTGGATCAGGCTTTGCAGGAACTGCTGCAAAAGAGCGATGCCAGCACGGGATTGATCATCGATAAAGGTGGCTTTCTGATCACGCAGTCCGGCGACACTCGCGATCTGGACACCACCACGCTCGCCGCACTCTCGGCCGCATCCTTCGCGGCTACCCAGGGCATCGCCAGCCTCGTGAACGAAAGCAATTTCAGCAACATCTACCAGCAAGGCGACACCTTCAGTCTGCTGGTCAGCAACATCGATGAATACCTTCTGCTCACTGTCGTCTTCAAAGCCCAGATCAGTGTCGGCGCCGTGAAATACTTTGCGGCCACAACCATCAAACAGGTTGCCAAACAGATGAAGCGGGCGCACCGCCGCGCGCCGGATAAAGGCATTGATCTCTCCATGCTCAATCTGGCAGATACCGGACCGCTGTTTCGGAAGAAGATTGCGTAACGGGCAGTGGCGCCACGCGCATGACACCGTCAGTGCAAAGAGGTCTCCGCGGCTCCGCGGCTGCTGCTTCGCTCAAATACGCAATCAAGCAACCCGGCCTACGCCAGCGCTTCCTCAATAACCTCGCCAGCGTTGATCGTCGGCCGCTCGTCTCGCCCGTTGTGAAGATAAGTCAACTTTTCGTGGTCCATTCCCAGCAGATGAAGAATGGTGGCGTGAAGGTCATGGACGTGGGCTCGATTCTTTACTGCGCGTAATCCGATTTCGTCCGTTTCGCCCACCACAGTGCCAGGTTTCGCGCCGCCGCCTGCCATCCAGATGGTGAAGCCCCACGGGTTATGGTCGCGACCGTTGCCCTTTTCGTTAAATGGCGTCCGTCCAAACTCGCCGCCCCATACCACCAACGTGCTGTCGAGCAGACCACGGGCTCTAAGGTCGGTCAAAAGCCCGGCGATGGGCTTGTCCGTCTGGCGGCAGTATTTTGTATGATTGCCTTCAAGATCGCTGTGCGCATCCCACCCGCTGCCGCTGCCGGAATAGCACTGCACGAAACGCACGCCGCGCTCGACCAACCGCCGCGCCAGCAGACAGTTGGTTCCGAACTTCTCCGTCTCCCTGTCGTCCAAACCATAAAGCTTTTTGGTCGCCTCGGACTCGTTGGACAAGTCCACCGCCTCTGGAGCGGCAGCCTGCATCCGATAGGCCAGCTCATAGGAATTCAAACGTGCGGCCAGTTCCGTATCTTCGGGTTTGTCCGCAGCGTAATGCCGATTCAGCGCCGCCAATAGATCCAGTTTGTTGCGCTGCTGTTTCCGGCCAATGCTTCCGGGTGGCGTCAGATGGTAGATGGGGACTCCTTCGCTGCGGAACTGCGTGCCTTGATAGACCGCAGGCAAAAAGCCCGAACTCCAGTTCTTGGGTCCCCCATTCACTTCAGCGGCATCCGTCATGATGACGAACGCAGGCAAATTTTCGTTGGACGAACCAAGGCCGTAAGTCGTCCAGGCACCCATCGCCGGACGGCCAGCCAGAATATCCCCCGTGTTCATCTGACAAACAGAGCCGACGTGATTGAGGCCGTCCGCCCAACACGAACGAATGACACACATGTCGTCCGCATGGTGAGCCACGAGCGGATACCAGTCCGAGACCCAGATGCCACTTTGCCCGTGCTGCTTCCAGGCGCGCCTGGGAGCCATAATCGTATTGCTAGCCGTCCCCATGGCAGTAACCGGGCGTCCGAAAGACTCCGGCATCGGTTGGCCGGATAATTTTTCCAGCTCAGGCTTCGGATCGAATAGATCGATGTGGCTCGGGCCGCCTTCCATGAACAGCCAGATGACCGCTTTGGCCTTCGCTGCATGATGCGGTTTCTTTGGCGCGAGGGGATTCACTGCTGTCGGAGCTTCTGCTGCCCGGGCAAAAAATCCATCCATGCCGAGCAGATAACTGAAGGCCAGCGCACCGAAGCCGCAACCCGATTTGGCGAGGAATTCCCGGCGCGAAGTCACCGGAATAACGTGGGGTATTCGTGGCATAAGAGCCGACTCAGTTCCGATAAACAAATTCGTTCGCGTTAATCAACATGTGGCACAAGTCCACCCATGTTGCCGCTTCGATCGGCTCCAGACCTTTCGGCAGATTTGAAGGCAGCGCCAGTTCTTCACCATCAGCCACGCGGTGGGCGAGAATCGAGCGATGACCTTGGAAAAACTTCAGTGCGATTTCCTTCTCGGCTTGATCGGGAGGCCGGCCGTAAGCCAAACGAAACGCTCGTTCGATCTGCTTTTGGCGATCGCCGTCGGCGGATTCGAGCACGCGGGCCGCAAAACCCTGCGCCCATTCCAGACTCAATCTGCTGTTCAATAAATTGAGCGCCTGAATCGGGCTGGTGGTGACGTTGCGCCGCGAGCAGCTTTCGTGCGGATCGGGCATATCGAAACTGTCGAAGAGTGGATAGCGCGTGTTGCGGCGGACAAAAACATAGACGCTGCGTCGATTCCTCTCGGCAGGGTCGTCATTAACTTTCCATCCGCCGCGCGGCGCAGGCATTCCTGGCGGGAGTTCAGGAAAGATTGCTGGCCCGCCCATTTTCGGATTCAGCAATCCAGCCACCGCCAGCGCGCAGTCGCGGATGGCTTCCCCTTCGAGCCGGCAGAGAGGAAAGCGCCAAAGCAGTTTGTTCTCGGGATCGATTCTGGCCGCTTCCATTCGGTGTTTCGATGATTGCTGGTAGGTGCTGGAAGCCATGATGAGCCGGTGCAGATGTTTGATGCTCCAACCGCTCTGAATAAACTCACTGGCCAGCCAATCGAGCAGCGGAGGATGAGTGGGACGGTCTCCTTTCAATCCAAAGTCGCTCGTCGTGCCGACGATGCCTTTGCCGAAATGGTAGTGCCAGATCCGGTTCACCATCACACGTGCCGTGAGCGGGTTCTGCGGCTCGGTCAGAAGCTTGGCCAAAGCCGTGCGACGGCCGGTCGATTTAAGATGCGACGGCGGAGTAACCTCGAGCGGTTTCGGAGCGAGAATCTGCAAAAACCCCGGCTGAACCTCCTCACGCTGCTGATCAAAAACACCTTTGGCGAGCAGATGCGTGCGGGGCGCAGCATTTCCAATGTCGGTCATGGCACTGCCCAGGGGTAATTTGCCTGGATGAAGATGGGCAAACGTGTCCAACTCAGCCTTTAGTTCCTGCCAGCGTCTTTTCTCTTCGCCTTTCAGCTTGGCGAGGACATCCTCCGAACTGCCCACATACTCGTGGGACTTGGGATCGAGATATTGCCTGGCCTTCCAGGCCATCTGCCTTTCAAAGGGATTTCGCTCTTCGTCCGGTTTGTTCAGGATAGCCCGGATTTCGGCCGGATACTTTTCAAAATATTCTTGTTCGAGTGCTTTCCGCTTCGGCGCTTCGATTGCCTCCATTTGCGCGCGTATCTCACGCGTGTTTTTTTCCCAGGCCGCCAGTCTGTGGCGATAACGCTCAAGCTCCTGATCCGATGTCAGGACGACATCGTCCCGTGCCGCCGTATTGGCGAAGAAGGCCTGCAAGCGATAATAGTCCGTTTGCAAAATCGGCTCGTACTTGTGGTCGTGGCAACGGGCGCACGCATACGTCATGCCCGTAAAAACCGCCCCGACCGTATCGGTGATGTCATTCAGAATCTCCTGCCGCCTCTGCATTAAATTGCGCGCGTTGCTTTCATCGGGATAATGGCGGTTGAACGCGGTGGCAATCATGGCATCCGGATGATCGGGCCACAGTTCATCGCCTGCAATTTGCTCGCGCACGAATCGATCGTAGGGCTTGTCTTCGTTGAATGATTTGATCACGTAGTCGCGATAGCGCCAGGCATTGGGCCGCGTTTCGTCAGCCTTGAAGCCTTCGCTTTCAGCGAAACGCGCGAGGTCCAGCCAGTGGCGCGCCCAGCGTTCACCGTAATGCGGCGAAGCCAATAGCCGATCCACGACTTTGGCAAAGGCATGAGAGCTTGGATCGGCGAGGAAAGCATCCACTTCGCCTGGACCAGGCGGAATGCCAATCAAGTCCAAATAAGCGCGTCGAATCAGGGTGATCTTATCCGCAGCCGGGCCAGGCTCGATTTGTTTGGCTTCCAGTTGGGACGCGACAAAGGCATCGATCGGGTTACGGACCCAATGAACATGATTCACGACCGAACAGTCCGGTCGAATGACTCTCTGGAAGGCCCAATGCGCGCGATCCGCCGGCTCAAACTCGTCGTCCACCGGACCAGCCGCCGCAGCTTCGAGGCAAAATACGCTTCCGGCGACCAAAGCGGCAAAACTGGAAACGCTTTTTGTTACCATAATCGACCTCAAACGCAGCCGGAACAGCTTTGTATCGGCGCGCAGACTCCTGAGCATACTCATGCAAAACGGCGAAACTGTAAATCCTACTGACATTCGCATAATATAGTGACAATGGCGACTTCTGGTGTTAGTCTTCTGGCATGGGTAATCCCAAAGGCGTCGAACGCGATTTTGATGAACTGGAACGCAGACGACTCAAAGCCG